>QLAH01000079.1_pt1 | contig 92770 bp, 89 predicted proteins | sample 4693081 | NCBI WGS metagenome assembly QLAH01 (sample SAMN09425401, study PRJNA476045) | Lake water metagenome, whole genome shotgun sequencing project.
TCAGCAACCAGACCCACCGCTCCGGCACGGATCCCGATGCTCTGCTGTGCCGCAAATCCAAGGCCCATCCCGCGCTCCCCAGCTACCGGGGGCACGTGCTCATGGACAACCGCCATGCCCTGATCGTCGACTGCCGCGTCACACAAGCGACGGGCACCGGGGAGCGGGATGCCGCCAAAGCGATGGCAGTGGATCGTCCCGGTGCCCACCAGAAGACCATCGGCGCCGACAAGAACTACGACACCAGGGGCTTTGTCGCTGAGATGCGCCGCATCGGTGTCACGCCGCACGTGGCGCAGAACTCAGCCCGCTCCGGTGGTTCGGCCATCGATGGGCGCACCACCCGCCACGAGGGCTACGCCAAGTCGATCCACTCCCGCCGCGGCATCGAGAAGGTGTTTGGCTGGATCAAGCAGTGGGGCGGCCTGCGCCAGTTCAAGCTGCGCGGCACCGAAAAGGTGCGTGCGGTGTTTGGCCTGCACGTGATCGCCTACAACCTGATCCGCCTGGGCAATCTGCTCAAACCAGCGATGGCGGCGGCATGAACAGCGGGTTGCCCAGAAGTGTGCCCAGGCAGCAGTAATCAGGATGCCCCAGAGGGGCAAAACACACCGAAACGAGTGCTCTGAACCGCTGAAACCCTGAAAACCAGCCCGATAGGAGCTCCGCCAGGTCTCAGGAGGGAAAAACGCTGCTTCTCAGGCGGTTTTTCCGCAAACTCTTAGGGAAGAGAAGGCGAGGATTGCGGTGTGTGCTCCTGACGTGACCCCCTTTATCGGTCCAGGCCTTATGAGAGTTGGTGGTCATGGTCATGCGGCAGCTCCCTGTTGAGCTGCCTCCAGGGGCGTACGCCCCTGGAGGGCCGAGTGCGGCCTGAGCGTGTTGTACTCCCAGCGCCAGCGATCGGCCAGGATTTGAGCTTCCGGAGCTGTGGTGAACAGCTCGGTATTCAGGAACTCATCCCTGAACCTGCCGTTGAACGACTCCGCAAAGCCGTTCTCCCACGGGGATCCCGGCTCGATGTAGGCCGTGGTTGTTCCACTGGCCCCGCACAAGCCCCGTAAGGCCTGGGAGATGAATTCCGGGCCGTTGTCGCTGCGGATGAACGTCGGTGCCGGGTAGAGGCTGGTGAGCTCTTCCAGCACCGCCACCACGTCCTTGGCCTGGCAACGCCTGCCCACCCGGATGGCCAGGCAGAGGCGGCTGTGCTCGTCAATCACGTTCAGGAACTTGAGCCTGCGGCCGTCGGCCGTGGCGTCGAACTGGAAGTCCATGGCCCACACCTGGTGGGGATGCTCGGCCCGGTGGCGCCGCACCGAGCCGTCTGCGGGCCGAGCCCGCTTGCGCTTCCTGGGAGTGGGCCGCTGCAGGCCTTCCTCCCGCCAGAGCCGTTGCACCCGCTTGTGGTTCACCGTCCAGCCCTCCCGTCGGAGCAGGCGGTAGGCCATGCGGCGGCCCCAGCGGATGTGCTCAGCGGCGATTTCGCGGAGACGATGCCTGAGCTTGGACTCCTCCAGGTCGACGACCTTGACGCTGTGGCGCTGGGTGCTGCGGTGCTGGCCCACCACACGGCAGGCCAGGCGTAGCGGCTGCGAATGGGTTCCAGCATCGCCTCCAACGCAATGGGCGCGCTGGCCGATGGCACAGGGGTGGGTGCCGCACCGGCGGGAGGAACAGCCGCCGCCACCATCTGCAGGCCGAGCAGGGCAATAGAAAAGAGCAATCAGGCGCTATAATCAATACGCAAACAATGTCGACCCAGTTCAAGTGTCTAAGTTTGCGCTGTATCAGTGCCTGAGACAGGAACAACAAACCCCAAGCCCCCTACCTGGCGGTAGGCGTCCGTGGCATCGATCCAGGCCACACACGCATGATCTTCGATACTACCAAGCTGTGGTGTTCATGTTCAAGGCAGTTTGTCTGCATCGAGGGCAGCGCATCAATGTCGCTCTTCGAGCGAGCCCCTGAAATGGGAGGCCCCCCGCGCTACAGAGCCTTGATTCTTCCATGCAGCTCTCCCGTGGCGATAGCCGATGCCCGTAGGGATCTTCAGGGATAGCCCACACGCAGCGCATCCACCCTGAAGCTTCCATTATCCTCGCCCGAACAAGATCTCTCGATCGCTGCTGTACAGACCTGATCAATTCCTCGATGGGCCCAAGATTTTCTTCAGCCACCACCGAAGTCGATCCCAGCGATGACCAACGACACAGGCTGAATGTGGTGGTGATTGGTGGCGGGCCAGTGGGATTGATGTTCGCCTGCAGTCTGGCTGAGCTGATGCCTGGACATGCACGGATTCAGGTGTTTGACCGCCGCTGGCGCCACAGCTCTTCCGGGATTGACTGGGACCCTGGAGTGCAACGGCGCCAGCAGGTGGTGACCCTGCAATCGCACGATTTCTGTCAGTTGCCTCCAGGGCTGATGCAGGCCGTATTTGAGACAACCTTCGCCGAGGTCTGGCCCCTCGGGCCGGGGTCGGTGCAGGGCCTGTACCCCCGCAATCTGCGCATCGCCCAGCTGGAGGATCAGCTCTTGCAGCAAACCAGGACGTTTGCCGAGATCAACCTGCATGCCAGCTGTGGCGATGTGCGACAGGCTCTGGGACAGACGCCGGTGCTGGTGATCGCCGATGGTGCACACTCCAGAACACGCCAGGAGCTGCACACCCACTTCGGTGTGGCGGAGGAACGCCTTTATCGCCTCGCCGATGAGCGTGTTGAAGAGAGCTGCCTTGGCCTGGCCTTGCACACGCACCTCTCCGACGCCGCCGCTGCGGTGTTGAGTGCATCGCAGCGGCGACTGCTGCTGAATCCGCTGCACGGTGAAGGCCACCTCAACATCCGGTTGACCCCTGCCGAAGCGAGCGGGCTGCTCCACGCTCTCAAGCGCCGGCCCGGGGATGGCGGCGTCGACGCGCCAAGCCGGATCAGCCTCGGCGCACTGCAGAGCACACACCTCTGGCCCCAACTGGAGGAGGAACTGAGCCTCTTCGCTGTCGACACCAGCAGGATTCGATCCTGCAACTTGTTTCGTCTGGGCATGGCCCACCAGCACCGTTTTGTGGCGCCGTTACTGGAAGCCAACCCAGCCCCGTGGCGCACCTACGGCTGTCTGATCGGCGATGCGGCCACTGCTCTCCACATCTGGCCCGGCCGCGGCATCAACGCCGGGGTGGTCGCCGCCGTTTCGCTGGCTCGTTGTCTGGCACGGCAATGGCCCGCTGCCGCCCGCCGACCCGGCGGCTTTCGTGACGCCGACTTCATCCGCCACGAGGGCGTGATGCAGATGCTGCAGTACCGGCACAAGTCGCGCGCCTGGCGGGCGATGGTCACCCCGGATGGGGCCGGCGGCATGGAACCGATCCAGAACCGGCTCGCTCGCTCCCTGGCAGAGCCGGTCGACCGTCACACGGCGGCTTCCGATCGGGAGACCTTCCGCCAGACGGTGCACCAGGTGCATGGGCGGCTGGCAACCCGTCTGCCCAGCCAGCCCCACCCCGGCGAGCTGGAGCAGGTGCTGACCAGGCTCTCAGCGCGCACCCTGCACACCCTGGTGGCCTCCGGAGCCTGGGACGGCCAGCTGATGGGCGGCGAGGAGGTGGATCTCGACTGGTTGCTGCCCTCCACCCCTGCCCCGACCAGGTGCCCCTCCACCCTGTTCAGCCGCTGAGGGATCAACAACGCATCGAGCAGATCGTCGATAACAACGATCACAGACGCTCGCCTGTCGCCTCCAGGTCGTGGCGCCGTACCTCCAGATCGCCCTCCCAGGCAGGTGTCCGGGGAACCACCTGATCCGCCACGATGTCGATGCGCACGGCTCCGCGTAACGACGACCATCCCGTTCCTACACACCCTCATGGATGCAGGTGTGCCCATGGCGAGATCCAGACCGGCCCCAGCAGACAGCGAAAGGGTGCTCGCCCCCATCGAAGCCTGGTTCGCCCGGCAGGGCTGGACGCCGATGCCTTTCCAGCGGCAGGCGTGGGAGGCCTATCTGGCGGGCGAGAGCGGCCTGATCCAGGTGCCGACCGGCTCCGGCAAAACCTATGCGGCCGTGATGGGACCGATCGCAGAACTGCTGGCCGATCCGGGCCCGGGCCTGCGCCTGCTCTACCTCACCCCCCTGCGGGCCCTCAGCCGCGACCTGGCCCTGGCGATCCGGGCGCCGATCGAGACCATGGGCTGGCCGCTGAAGCTGGCCATCCGCAACGGCGACACCTCCAGCCATGAACGCACCAAGCAGCTGCGCACGCCCCCCCAGATCCTGATCACCACCCCCGAATCCCTCAGCCTGCTGCTGGCCAACGCCAGGGCACAGGAACTGTTCGGTTCGCTGCAGGCGGTGGTGCTCGATGAGTGGCATGAGCTGATGGGCAGCAAGCGCGGCGTGCAGGCCGAGCTCTGCCTCGGTTGGCTGCGAGCGCTGCGGCCCGACCTGCGCACCTGGGCGATCAGCGCCACGATCGGCAACCTCGAGGAGGCGGCGCGGGCGGCGGTCGGAAATCAGCCGTCCGTGCGTCAACCCCGCATCATCACCGCCGACATCGAGCGCGAGACAGCGATCCGCAGCCTGCTGCCCGAAGAGATCGACGGCTTCCCCTGGGCCGGTCACCTGGGGCTGCGCATGTACGAGGAACTGGTGGCGGCCCTCGATCCCGCGGTGAGCACCCTGCTGTTCACCAACACCCGCAACCAGGCCGAACGCTGGCACCAGTGCCTGCGCTACGCCTGTCCCGAGATGGAGGACGCCCTGGCGCTGCACCACAGCGCCATCGACCGCAGCCGGCGGGAGGCGATCGAGGCGGGGGTGAAGGAGGGTTCGATCCGCTGGGTGGTCTGCACCAGTTCCCTTGATCTGGGTGTCGACTTCCAGCCGGTGGAGAGGGTGGTGCAGATCGGCTCCGCCAAGAACCTGGCCCGGCTGCTGCAGCGGGCCGGCCGTTCCGCCCACTGCCCCGGCGGCACCTCCCAGGTGCTGTTCATGCCCACCAACGCCCTCGAACTGCTGGAGGTGTCGGCGATGCGGCGTGGGCTGGCCGCGGGACTGGTGGAGGTGCGGCGCCCCCCCGAGGCGCCCCTCGACGTGCTGCTGCAGCACCTGGTGACCCTGGCCTGCGGGCCCGGTTTCGAGCCGCAGACGGAGCGGGAGGGACTGCGAAGCGTATGGAGCTACCGCCGGCTCGACGACGACGCCTGGCAGTGGTGCCTCGAATTTCTCGAGAAGGGTGGATCGTGCCTGGCGGCCTACCCGCGCTATCGCAAGCTCGAGCGCCAGCCCCTCGATCCGGAACAACCCGATGGCGCCTTCCGCTACGTGGTGCGGGAGAAGGCGATCGCCCGCCTGCACCGGCTGAACATCGGCACCATCACCGCCGACCGCTCCGTCACCGTGCGGGTGCAGCGGGGAGCGGTGCTCGGCCACGTGGAGGAGATGTTCGTGGCGCGGCTGCGGCCGGGGGATGTGTTCTTCTTCGCCGGCCGCTCGCTGGAGTTCGTGCGGCTGCGGGAGATGACGGCGCTGGTGAAGGCCTCCAAGCGCCAGAGCCGCACTGTGCCCGCCTGGGGGGGTGGCCAGATGGCTCTCTCCGATCTGCTGGCCCACCACCTGCGCGAGGAGGTGCACCGCTGCGCCGAGGGCCGGCTCGACTCGCCGGAGCTCAAGGCCCTCAAACCGCTGCTGGCCCGCCAGTCCGATCTTTCGGTGCTGCCCCACCGGGACGAAACGCTGCTGGAAGTGTGCCGCACCCGCGACGGCAGCCACCTGTTCCTCTATCCCTTCGAAGGCCGCTTCGTGCACGAGGGCCTCGGCTTCCTCTGGGCCCTGCGCCTGGCCCGCCACCACAGCGGCACCTTCACCGTCTCGGTGAACGACCACGGCTTCGAGCTGCTGGCCGCCAAGGGCTATCCCTTCGACGACCTGGTGGAGGAGCACCTGGAGGAGCTGCTCGACGACCGGGCGCTGGAGGCCGACCTGGAGCAGGCGGTGCATCTCTCGGAGCTCTGCCGCCGGCGCTTCCGCTCCATCGCCCAGGTGAGCGGCCTGGTGGCCAGCGGCATGCCCGGCCAGAAGCGCAGCGGCGGCCAGCTGCAGATCAGCGCCGCCCTGCTGTTCGATGTGTTCCAGCGCCACGAGCCGGACAACCGGCTGCTGGCCCAGGCCCGCCACGAGGTGATCGTCGAGCAGCTGGAGCTCCACCGGCTGCGGGCAGCGCTGGAGCGGATCCGCAGCAGCGAACTGCGGCTGGAGCGCACCCCGCGGCCGGGTCCGCTCGCCTTTCCGCTGCTGGCGGAACGGCTGAACCAGCGGATGAGCAACGAATCGGTTCTGGAGCGGCTGGAGCGGCTGCGTGGAGAAGCCCTGCGGGCTGAGAGCTTCTGAGAGGAGAGCCTGAAAAGTGCCTCATTCAACCGCTGCAGACTTGGATCGCCTTCGCTACGCGGATGCCATGGTGTCGGGCGATCCGCAGCGACGGCTGCGCCGGCAGGCCGGGGCGATTCCTCAGCTTCAGGACGAGCGCTTCTCCAGCCGGCGCACGATCAAGGCCATCAGCCCAAGGGAGCCGGCCAGCGCCAGCAGCAGAACAAGGGTGAGCGGCTGATCCACGGCGGGCTGGGCAAGAGCGCGCCGATCATGGCAGACCCCAGCCACTGCCTCTGCCGATGTCCGTCCCGAGCGAACGGGTCTTCGTCTACGGCAGCCTGCGGCGTGGCCAGGCCAACCATGGCCAGCTCCGGGAGGCCCTTGCCGAGGCGGAGGGAACCCTGGAGGGGGCGGATCTGCACGATCTGGGGCCGTTCCCGATGGCGGTGCCCGGCAGCGGCCGGCTGCAGGGGGAGGTGTTCGCCGTGACCCGCGAGCAGTTGCTGGCGCTCGATCGCTTCGAAGGCGTTCCCCGCCTCTATCGGCGCCAGCGGCGCCGGCTGGTGGATGGCCGGCGGGTCTGGGTGTACTTCGGCCGGGCCCATCAGGTGCGCCACTCGCCGCTGCTCCCGGAGGGCCGCTGGGACGGTCCACGCCGCTGAGCCGCCTGCCTCAGGCGGCCACGAGCCAACGGACGGCCCCACCGAGCAGGAGGGTGGCCAGCGAGAGCCCCACCCAGGTGATCCGGGCAGGCTGCAGCAGGCGGCGCAGCAGCACCACCGATCCCCCCACCCCCACCAGCAGGGCGAGGGTCTGGCAGAAGGCCACCACGTGGGGATCGGCGCTCCAGGCCGGCAGGCCCTCCACCGCAACCCCGAGCGGTGCGAGCGACACCGGCAGCACCAGCCCCGCCTCCCCCATCCCCAGGGGGAGGAAGTGGGCGAGCATCAGGGCCCAGAGCAGCGGCAGCAGGGCATACAGCAGCAGGCGCTGCCGCGGGGCCGGCCAGCGGGCCGGCGCCAGCGCGGCGGTGAGCCAGCGCACCAGCTGAAAAGCCACCGATGGCAGGGCCAGGATCAGCGTGGCCGCCGCCAGCCGAGGCAGCAGCGGTCCCGCGTGCAGGTTCTCCGGTGCCTGCGGCAGCCAGCCGAGCAGCTTTGGCCCGTGGTGCAGCAGCACGCCACCGGCCAGCACCAGGATCAGGCCGCTCTCCCCGCCGGGAGGGCTCATGTCGCGCTGCAGATCGGCGGCGGGCGGTCGCAGGCGCAGCTGCACCGAGCGGTGCGGACAGGCCTGGGCGCAGGTGAGGCACAGCACGCAGTTGCGGTTGTCCGTGAGGTGGGCGGGATGGGTGCCGAGGGGGCAGCCCGCGGTGGCAAGGCCCTCCCCCTCCGCCGGCCCGCCCTTGAAGCAGGCGTAGGTGGTGCAGCTGCCGCTGCAGGTGCCCACCTGGGCCCGCAGCTCGCTGATGGCCAGCTTGGCGAACAGCCCGTTCATCCCCCCCACCGGGCAGAGGTAGCGGCACCAGAAGCGCTTCTCGAAACGCAGCGAGCCGATCACCGCCCCGGCGGTGATCAGCAGCAGCAGCAGGCTGCTCAGGTGGGCCGTGTCCTGCAGGTCGGCCAGCTCCTCCCACAGCAGGATCGCCGCGAATCCTGCCGCCAGCAGCGGAGCCGCCCAGCGGTCGCTGTCCCCCCGCGGCCAGCGGGCGGGCTGCCAGCCGAGGCGCCGCGCCGTCCGCTGGACGATCTCCCCCCACACCATGAACGGGCAGAAGGAGCACCACAGCCGCCCCACCAGGGGATAGGCCAGCAGGATCAGCGGCCACCACCAGGCCCAGAACAGGTTGAGGGCGCCGTTGTGGGCCCGGTCCTGGGGGCCGAGCCACAGCCAGAGGTTCACCAGCACGAACACCCAGCTCACCAGGCCGAACAACAGGCCGTTCCACAGCCGCGGTGATCGCATCCACTCCCGGAGCCAGGGCTTCCAACGCCAGAGATCGAAGCGGGCCCGCAGGTTGCGGCGTTCCGTCCAGAACACGTCTTCCGGCAGTTCCGCCGGCCGGGTGGCGCTGCACTGGCGCAGGGCCCGCTCGATCAGCTGGCTCAGCTCACGCAGGTTGCCGGGGAAGTCGTAGGTCTGCAGACGCTTCACCAGCGTCTCGCCCACCAGCGGCGGCCGGGGCCAGCCGAGGCTGAGGGCCCGCTGCCGCACCCCATAGCGCAACCACTCCCCGAGGTCCTGCCGGCGCACCCGCAGGGGCGGCACCCGGATCTGGCGCACCAGAGGATCGAAGTCGGGAACCGTGGTTTCGGTGGTGAGGAACACCCGTCCCGGGAACCGCCTCTCCACCCCATCGCTGCCCGTCCAGCGCCCCGAACGCACCAGCTGGAGCAGTGCCGGGCGCAGTTCGTCCGGCACCTTGTCGATCTGATCGATCAGCAGGGCTCCGCGCCCCAGGCATTCGAGCAGGGGCGGCGCCTCGCCGCTGCTCCCCGGCCCGGCCCCAACGGCGAACAGTTCACCGCCGTCGGGGCGCAGCAGGGCCCCGTTGAGACGCACCATCAGCTGCTTGCGGGCCGCCGAGCCGAAGTGCACCAGGGCGGCGATGTTGTCCTTCTCCAGGCCCGGTTCGCCGCTGATCATCACCGGACGGGCGTCGGGGTCGGCGGCGGCGCTGCGGATCGCCTCCCGCAGCTGGCGGGCATAGCGGCTGCTGCCCACGATCCCCCTGCGTGCCCGGCCCAGCAGAAAGGGAGCCAGGCGCATCAGGGTGGGGGTTGCCTCGCCGGCCATGGCTGCCACCGCTCGCTGAGCCGATTCTGGCCGCCGATGATGGATCGTCCCCAGCTCCTCCCCGCACCTCCCCATGGCTCTCACCCTCTACGGCGGCGCCCGCAGCCGGGCCTCGATCGTGCGCTGGTACCTCGAGGAGAAGGGCATCGCCTACACCTGGCACCAGCTCGACATGGCCGCCGGCGAACACCGGGCCGAAGCATTCACCCCGATCAATCCGTTCGGGAAGGTTCCGGCCCTGGTCGACGACGGGCTCAATGGACCGGATGGCGGGCCGCTGAAGCTGTTCGAGAGCGGCGCGATCCTGCTGCATCTGGCCCAGGGGCCGGGCGGGGAGTTCAGCGATCCCGCAACCGCCGAGGCCAGGCGCTCGCTCACGGCCCAGTGGCTGCTGTTCGCCAACGCCACCCTCGGACCTGCCCTGATCGCCGGCAAGGACAAGCCCGAGGAACTCGATCGGCTGCTGGCGGTACTGGAGGAGCGGCTCGGCGAGGGCAGCTCCCTGCTGGCCGGCGTCTGGGGCGATCCGGGCTGGGGCGCCGCCGACTGCGTGATGCAGGCCTACCTCGCGTACATCCCGCTGTTCCTGCCGGAGCACGACCTGAGCCGCTTCCCCCGGATCAGCTCCACGATCGCCTCTGCCACCGCCCGGCCGGCCTACCTGCGGGGGATGGGGCGCTGATGGCGGCGGCGGCGGCGCCCGCGGCCAGCTCGAGACCGGAGGCCGCGGACTTCCTCTGGCGAGGCCACCGGCTGCAGCTCCTGGGGGCACGGGCCCTTCTCGATCCGGCTCAGGAGCTGCTGCTGGTGGCGGATCTGCACCTCGGCAAGGCCGAGGTGTTCCAGGCCCACGGCATCCCCCTCCCCAGCGACGGAGATGCGGCCACCCTCAACGCCCTGCTGGAGCTGGCCCACCGCTGGCGCCCCCGGCGCGTGGTGGTGCTGGGCGACCTGATTCACGGCCGCACCGGACTCACCGCGGAACTGCGCCAGAAGCTGGCCGCCCTTCCGGATCTGCTGGGTTGCCCGCTGGAGCTGATCGGCGGCAACCATGAGCGGGGCAGCTGGATCGAGGGGCTGCCCTGCGCTCCCTCCCGGGCCGCCGGCCCGCTGTGGCTCAGCCATGAGCCCGAACCCGGCCAAGGACGCCTCAACCTCTGCGGCCATCTTCATCCGGTGGCGCGGGTTGGTGGGGGCGCCGACCGCCTGCGCCTGCCCTGCTTCGCCCACGACCCCACCGCCGAGCGCCTGCTGCTGCCGGCGTTCGGAGCGCTCACCGGCGGCCATCCGGTGCCGGACCACTGGCGTTGCTGGCTGGTGGCCGAGGGGGCGGTGCTGAGCTGGCCGGGAGAAAGCCTCAGCCCTCGGCGGCCAGGGCGCGCACCACGTCGCCGCGGGTGAGCACCCCCACAGGCCGGCGACCCTCATCGAGCACGAACAGCCGCTGCACGCTGCCCTCGTGCAGCTGGCGGGCGGCCACCGGCAGCAGGGTCTGGGCGGCGCAGGTGTGAGGGCGGTCGCTCATGACGTCGGCGACGCGGCTGCCGAGCACCTGGTGCACCTGTCGGTCCCACTGCAGCGGGTTGCGCAGGTAGATCACCGCATCCAGCAGCATCACGTACGGGCCTGCGTCGAAGCCGCTCTCTCGCACCATCAGGTCTTTCTCGGTGAGCTCGCCCACCAGTTCGCCCTGCTCACCCACCACCGGCAGGCCGCTGATGTGGTGCTCGCTCATCAGCTTCACCGCCTCCTGGAGCGGAGTGTCCCGGCCCACCTGGATCACGGGGCTGCTCATCACCTCGGCGACGGGACGCTCGACGACCATGCGGATCTCCACGATTCCCTCATTCTGCTGCGGCGCCGGCCCGGAGAATGGCCCCAGCCGCCCTCCGGCCCTTGCGCCGCCTCGCCGATCTGCTCACCCTCGCCAGGGCCGTGATCGGCCTGCCGCTGCTGCTGGCGATGGGGGGCGGCCAGGAGGCTCTGGCCTGGGGTTTGCTGCTGGCAGGCGGTCTGAGCGACTGGGCCGATGGGGTGCTGGCCCGCCGCGCCGGAGGCGGCTCGGTTTGGGGCGCCCGGCTTGATCCGCTCACCGACAAGATCCTGATCAGTGCACCGCTGCTGGCGCTGGCGGCCAGGGGCGTGCTGCCCCTGTGGGCGGTATGGCTGCTGCTGGCCCGGGAGCTGCTGGTGTCGGGCTGGCGCGCCGGCCAGGTCAGCGGCGGTCCGGCCTCGCTGGGCGGCAAGGCCAAGACCGTGCTCCAGTTCGGCGCGCTGCTGCTGCTGCTCTGGCCCGGTTCGTGGCCCCAGGCCGCCCTGCTGCACCGCGCGGGCTGGGTGCTGTTCTGGCCCTCGCTGGCCCTGGCCCTCAGCTCAGCCTGGGGCTACCTGCGGCCTGGCCCTCAGGCGGCCAGCAGGGCAGCATCGCCGCTCAGGTCCGGTGATTCCGAACGCAGGGCGTAGTCGTTGGCGTAGCTGTCGGCCAGGGTGGCCGCAAGATCAAAGGCCGGCTCCCAGGCCAGCTCGCGCCGCACCCGGGTGGTGTCGGTGAGGAAGTGGGCCAGGCGCAGGGGGAAGGCCTTGCGTGCCTTCGGATCCAGGGAGGAAGGATCGAAAGGGCGAATCTGCACCGCGGCCGGATCCCGCCCGGCAGCCACGGCGGCGGCCTGCACCAGGCCCCGGAAGGTCACGCCCTGCGTGCCGGTGCAGTTGTAGATGCGGTTGGCGGCCGTCTCCACCTCGATGCAGCGGGCCATCGCCGCCGCAAGGTCGCTCACATGCCCCAGCTGGGTGATGGTGCTGCCATCGCCGGGTAGCGGCACCGGATGGCCGTGGACGATGCGATCGAAGAACCAGCGCTCGATCGGGTTGTAGTTGCCCGGTCCCACGATGTAGGTGGGCCGGAAGGAGGTGAACGGGATCCCCTCGGCCCGCAGCCAGTTCTCGGTGTCGGCTTTGCCCGCGTGGCGGCTGGCCGGATCGGTGGGGGCGTCCTCGTCCAGGGGCCAGAGCTCGCTGTCGGCGTAGACCCCCGCCGAGCTCACATACACGAAACGGTGGGAGGGGGCGCCGGTGCGCTCCACCACCCGCCGGCTGTCCTCCTGGGTGCGGCCGGAGCTGTCGATGATCACGTCGAAGCGGCGACCGTCCAATGCCGCCAGGCCCTCGTCGCTGCTCCGGTCGCCGGCCAGGTGCTCCACCCCGCCGGGCACGGGCTGGCGGCCGCGGCTGAACAGGGTGAGGGCGTGGCCGGCGGCACGTAGGCGCTCCACCAGGGGCCGACCCACGAAACGGGTGCCGCCCATCACCAGGATGTCCATCGCCAAGTCCCTTGCTGCCGGGCCATTCCAGCAGGAAGGCCGACCGCCATCGCCGCTTGCGGCCCCTCCCGATGGCGCCGCGAGGCCCTGACGAAGCCGGTCGCCACCGGTAGCGTCGGACCGAAGCGCGCGGCAAGGAGCCGGGCCTTCCTTCGAGGCCGCCCATGCCGCCGCCGTCCTCCCCGTCCGCCGCCACGCCCCGGGTCGCGCATCCGCGGCTGGGCCGGGCTCAGATCGCCGGCCTGCTGATCGTGGCCTCCATGGCGGTGCTGGTGGGTCACTGGCTCAGCCGTATCGATCCCACCTGGCTGGGGCCGCTGGGTTTTGATCCCCGCCAGCTGCCCGCCCCTCCCCCTGCCTGGGGCCTGGACGATCCCTGGCGCAGCCTGTTCGCCCCCCTCGGCCTGGCGAGCGCCCTGGCCCTGGTCCTGCGGGGACTGCCGCGCCGCCCCTGGACCCAGGCCCTGGCCCTCAGCCTGCTGCTGGCCTTCACCCTGCGCTATCTGCTCTGGCGCCTCACCACGCTCGACGGCGCTGATGGCCTGGCCCGGATGCTGGCGGCGCCGATGCTGCTCACGGAGGTGGTTTATCTCATCCATCGCCTGTTCCCCTTCGCCCCGGCCCTGCTGTTCGATCCCCGCCACCGCCGCCAACAGGCCGACCGGCTGATGGCTGATCCGCTGGTGGGCCGCCTGGCTGTGGACGTGTGGATCCCGGTGGAGAACGAACCCGAACGGCTGGTGCGGCGGGCTTTGCTCACCAGCCGCCAGCTGGAGCCCGCTCCGGCATCGGTCACGCTGATCGATCTCGCGGGCCGCCCGGAGATCGTGGGGCTAGGGAGGGATCTCGGGGTTGCCGTGCTCAGTGCCGCCCCGGGTGAATCAAGGGTGTCGCTGTTGAACCGGATGCTGACCGCCGGTGGCGCTCCGCTGATCGCGATGTTCGATGGCAACTTCATGCCCCTGAGGCCCTTCCTGCGCCGCACCCTGGGGTTCTTCGGCGATGAAAAGGTGGCGATGGTGCAGACGCCCCAGCGCCATTTCCAGTCGGAGTTCTGGAACCGCAACCTCGGGGTCGATCTGGTGATGCCCGGCAACCGCGACACCTTCTTCCACTATCTGGAGGTGATCCGTGACCGCTGCAACGCAGTGCTGGGCTGCGGCACCTCCTGGGTGGCTCGCCGCAGCGCGCTCGTGGATGCCGGCGGCTTCCTGGGTGCCGCCGGGCGGATCGAAGATCAGCAGACCAGCGCCCGCCTTCTCACCCGAGGCTGGCGACTGGTGTATCTCGACGAGATCCTCAGCCTCGGCGAGCCCCCCCATACCTTTGCCGCCTACCTGCAGCAGCGGCTGCAGGGAGTCCAGGGCGAACTGCAGACCTTCCTGATGCCCCGGCGGTTGCCCATCTGGCGGCAGCTGGGGATGTGGCCCCGCTGCTTCTACCTCGATCAGGCGCTCGATCTGCTCACGCCGCTGCTGCGCTCCCTCTACCTGGTGCTGCCGCTGCTGGCCCTGATGCTGTCGGTGCCGTTGATCAACGCATCCCTGCCCGCCGTGATCGCCTATGTCCTTCCCTTCCTGATCCTCTATCACTCCGTTCCCTCCTGGCTCTCGAACCACCACTTCAACCCCTTCTGGCATGAGATCCACGAGGCCCTGTTCGCCTTCCCCGCCCTGGCCCGACTGCCCCTGCTGCTGCGCCATCCCTTCCGTGCCCTACCTGATCCGCACCCCGCCAGCTCCGAACGCCGCTTCGGCCAGAGCCTCAATCTGCTCCTGGCCTGGCCGTTCCTGCTGCTGCTCCTGCTGCTGATCGCCACCCTGCTCGCCCACTACGCAGCGGCGATCCTGCCCGGCGCCTCCCTGATTCCGGCCCCGCCCTACCAGGGGGAGAGTGCGAACCTGCTCTGGAACCTCTACAACGGCTGGGTGCTGCTGGTGTGCCTGCTGTGCTGCATCGACCAGCCGGTGCGGCAGGGCGGTGACCGTGTGCCCCTGCATCAACGCGGCCAGCTGGAGATCGGCGGCCCGCCGCTGAGCGGCCGCACCGGCGACGTTTCGGAAAGCGGTGTGTCCTTTCTGATCGACGGCGGCGGGCCATCGCCGGCCAGCGGCGATGGCTGGCTGATGCTCGAGCAACCCCACCTGCGCCTGCCGGTGCGGCTGGTACGGCAAGGCCCCGGCGGCCTGGCGGGTCTGGTGTTCCGTCCCATGGACGCGGACACCAACCTGGCCCTGCTGAACCTGCTCTATGGCAGCGGCATCGATCTGCCGGCTCCGCGCCGGCCGGGTGGGCTCACGGCGCTGCGCAGCCTGGTGGGGGGCCTCTGGCAGGCGGAGCCGATCCTCCGCCGGTATTGAGTGAGGAGACGGCAGCCCAGCTTGAGGTTGAGCGGCCGGCGAACAGCGGAAGCCGATGATGGAACGGCCCCAGACCCAGTCCATGGAGATCATCCCCGCCATCGACCTGCTCGACGGTCAGTGCGTGAGGCTGCAACAGGGCGATTACGACCAGGTCACCCGCTTCGCCGACGATCCGGTGGCCCAGGCCCGGGCCTGGCAGAGCCAGGGAGCCCGGCGGCTGCATCTGGTGGATCTCGACGGCGCCCGGCGGGGTGAACCGGTGAACGACGGCGTGGTGCGGGCGATCACGGCGGCGCTGGAGATCCCTGTGCAACTGGGTGGCGGCGTCCGCAGCCTGGAGCGGGCCGAGGACCTGCTGGCCTGCGGGCTCGACCGGGTAATCCTCGGCACCGTGGCGATCGAACAGCCCGAACTGGTGGAGTCCCTTGCCCGGCGGCATCCCGGCAGGATTGTCGTCGGCATCGATGCCCGCGACGGACGGGTCGCGACCCGCGGCTGGCTGGAGAGCAGCACGGTGGAAGCCACCGAGCTCGCCCGCCGTTTCGACGGCTGCGGCCTGGCCGCTCTGATCACCACCGACATCGCCACCGACGGCACCCTGGCCGGTCCGAACCTCTCGTTCCTGCGGGCCATGGCCAACGCCACCACCACACCGGTCATCGCCTCGGGCGGCGTGGGTTCCCTCACGGATCTGCTCAGCCTGCTGGCCCTCGAACCCCTCGGGGTGGAGGGGGTGATTGTGGGTCGAGCCCTCTACGACGGCAGCGTGGATCTGGCGGAAGCCCTGCAGGCGGTGGGGCCGCAGCGCTGGCAGGACGTCGGCGGCAGCCTGCCAGTGGCCTGAGCCCGGATCACAGAATCGGTGCTGTTGGCCTATAAGAGAGGCATTGCCTGCGAACGCGCCTTGACACGCGCCCTCGCCACGCCCGCCCCCTCAACCGTCACGGCCGAACGCGCTGCTGACGACATCGCCCGGAGTGTGGAGGATGTCTATCGGCGCTGCCGCGATCTCGGCATGCGGCTGAGCCGCCAGCGGCGCATGGTGCTCGACCTGCTGTGGGAGGAGAAGAGCCATCTCAGCGCCCGCGACATCTTCGAGAAGCTGAATGATCTCGGGCGCAATATCGGACACACCTCGGTGTATCAGAACCTCGAAGCGCTGCAGTCCGCCGGTGTGATCGAATGCCTGGATCGGGCCAGCGGCCGTCTCTACGGCTATCGGGCTGATCCGCACAGCCACCTCACCTGCATCGACACCGGCCGCATCGAGGATCTCGATGTGCGCCTGCCCGAGGATCTGCTCCGCCAGATCGAGGAGCGCACCGGCTACGCGATTGAGTCGTACACCCTCCATCTCTCCGGTCGCCGGCGCTGAGCGCAGCACCTGAGTCCTGCCCAGCCCCGTCCGCCGCGAACTGGCTGCCGCTGCATCGGCCCGTTACCGTGGAATGCCGTGCGCCTTGCCTCCGTGGGCCGACGCCAGGATTCCTCCCTGCCGCCGCTGCTGCTCTTCGCCGAGCCTCTTCAACGGGAAGGACTGGTGCGCTGGCTCCAGCAACCTCCCGCCGTCGGCCAGGTGGTGGTCGCGGACGTTGACGGTCCTGCGGAAGCAACCGGATCGGTGAAGCTGGTGATCTGGGCTCTGGATGGCGCGCCAGCAGCTGAAGCCCTGATCCCTGAACTGCGGGCGCTGCAGGATCGCTGGCAGCCAGCCCCCGTGCTGCTGCTGCTCCCCGGCCGCCACGCCTACCCCACCGACCTGCTGCTGGCGCTGCCGGTGCAGGGACTGCTGGTGAATCCCGGGGCCGACGAGCTGCGCGAAGCGGTGGACACGCTGTTGGCAGGCGGCCGCCTCGTGAACATCCTCGCCGGCACGGCGGAAACCACCAGCACAGGCTCCGGCGGCGCTGCCGTGCCCCTCGGGCTGGGTCAGTGGCTGCTCGTGAGCGGTCTGCAGCAGATCGATGACGAGTTGGCCGGAATCCGCCGGTTGCTGGACTCAGGGCAAACCGGCGACCTGGTCGCCCTGCTGCTGCGGGGCAGGCTGCGCGAGCTGCGCATGGCCCGCCATCTCCTGCTCTGGCTCTGGGGGCCGATCAGCATGGCCTGGAGCCCCGACCATCACGGGGACCCTGCTGTCACCATCCAATCGCTGGCACCGCCCCCCTCAAGCACCCAACCGGCAGCCGTGAGCCTCACGCTGCGCGATCGCACGGCCGAAGGGATCTGGGCTGCTCTGCGTCAGCGGCTGCTGGAGGCGGCCGGCAACGGGCCCAACAATGGCAGCGGCCGGCTGCTGGCGCTCGACGGTCTGCAACCGGAGCGGCGACGCGATCTGTTGATCGCCCTGCTCGAGCAGTTCAGCCGGCTGCGCCAGCAGCTCCAGGGCGATGGCACCGCACTCGAGAATCTGATCAGCCGCTGGCAGGAACGGCAGCCGGAGGTGCGCCGCGAGGCCCTGCGCCAGATGGCCGGCTCCTACGTGCAGTTGCCCTGGGAAGGGGGGTTGCGGCCGGTGGCCGACAGCCTGGTGCGCAGCAGCGACCTGGAGCCGGAGGATCCCGAGCTTCCCGATCCCCGGCCGATGCTCGCCACCCTGCTGCTGGCACGGCCGCTGCTGGTGGACGGCCGTCTTCTGGCCCCGGACGAACCCCAGGCCGTTCTCTACCTCGAACGGCTGCTGGCCAACTGGCTGGTGCGCAGCGCCGAGCTGGTGAGCGCCGAGGTGCTGGCCGCCTGCGCCGACTGGCCGGAGCTGCGCCGCTACCTGCTCCATCCGGAGTATCTGCCCACCCGCAACCTCGAGCGGCTGCGCAACCGTCTCAATGCCCAGCAGCGCTGGAGCGAGTGGTTCGAACGTCCCATCCATCTCTATGAGAGCCGCCGACCGCTCTATCAGCTCGAGGCCGGCAGGATCCGCAGCATCGATCTCACCGAACCGCGCGACGCTGAACTGCGGCGGCTGGGATGGCCCCAGCAACTCGTCACCCTGATCCTGGAGGCCCGTGATGCCCTCGCCCCCCAGCTGCAGAACCTGGTGCGGGGTCTGGGAGATCTGGTGGTGGTTCTGCTCACCCGGGTGGTGGGGCGGGCGATCGGGCTGGTGGGACGGGGCATCCTGCAGGGGATGGGCCGGAGCGTGGGGCGGGACGCACGGGCACAATGAGGCCAATCGCACCCCAACGTTGCCCACGCCCCGTCTCCGCTTCAGGTACTCCGCCCTGCTCGGGGCCCTGCTGTGCCTCCTGATCGGCTGGGGCGGCTGGCCGGGTGCCGCCTTCGCCGCCCTCGACGACGACCGCTACGACGGCAACATCTTCGCCCTCTACGCCGGCAACGGCTCCCTGGTGCCGCCCCGCACCACCCTCGCCGAAGCTCGGGCTTCCGGCCGTGTTGCTGTGATGGTCTACTACCTCGACGACAGCGCCGCCAGCAAGCGCTTCGCGCCGGTGGTGTCGGAACTGCAGCGCCACTGGGGCAATGCGATCGAACTGATCCCTCTGGTCACCGATCCCCTGCAGAACCGCCCCGTGAGCGGTGACGACGATCCTGCCCGTTACTGGAAGGGGGCGATCCCTCAGGTGGTGGTGATCGAGCCCAGCGGTCGGGTGGTGTTCGACGGCCAGGGTGCCGTGGTGATCGAACGGATCGATGCGGCAATCAGCAAGGCCACCGGCATCCCCCTGCCGGAAGGGATGCCGGGCTCCGACCTGCAGGCGTTCAACGAGCTCAACCGCGAGGTGGTGAGCCGCTGATGGCCGATGCTCTCTCCACACCCCCCGGCGATCCCGGCAGAGCCACCCGCACGGAACGCGACAGCCTCGGTCCGGTGGAGGTGCCCGCCGAGCATCTCTGGGGAGCCCAGACCCAGCGCTCGCTCCGCTACTTCCCCTTCGGCGTGCGGATGCCGCTGGCCATCGTGCACGCCTTCGGCGAGCTCAAGGCCGCCTGCGCCGAGGTGAATGCCCAGAAGGGGCTGCTCGATGCCGAGCGGGCCGCGGCGATCGTGGCCGCCGCCGAGGCGGTGGCCCGGGGCGACCTTGATGGCGAGTTCCCGCTGCGGGTGTGGCAGACGGGCTCCGGCACCCAGACCAACATGAACGCCAACGAGGTGATCGCCAACCGGGCGATCGCCCGCGCGGGGGGCGTGCTGGGCAGCAAGAGCCCGATCCATCCCAACGACCACGTCAATCTCAGCCAGTCGAGCAACGACACCTTCCCCACGGCGATGCACATCGCGGCGGCCGTGGGTCTGGAGCGGCGGCTGATCCCGGCGGTGGAGGCCCTCTCCGAGACTCTTCGGCAGCGGGCCGAGGAGTTCGCCGACGTGGTGAAGATCGGCCGCACCCACCTGCAGGATGCGGTACCGCTCACGCTCGGACAGGAGTTCGGGGGCTGGGCGGCGCAGCTGGAGCTTGCCCTTGAGGGGCTGCGGCTGCTGCTGCCCCAGGTGCACCAGCTGGCGATCGGCGGCACAGCGGTGGGCACGGGCCTCAACGCCCCCACCGGTTTCGGGGAGGCGGTGGCGGCGCGGCTGGCGGAGCGGATCGGCCTGCCGTTCACCAGTGCCCCGAACAAGTTCCAGGCCCTCGCCGGCCATGAGCCCCTCGCCGCCGCCCACGGCGCGCTCACGGTGCTGGCGGGCAGTCTGATCAAGATCGCCAACGACGTGCGCTGGCTGGCCAGCGGCCCCCGCTGCGGCCTCGGTGAGCTGATCCTGCCGGAGAACGAACCCGGCTCCTCGATCATGCCCGGCAAGGTGAACCCCACCCAGTGCGAGAGCCTCACGATGCTCGCCGTGCAGGTGATGGGTCACAACACGGCCGTGCAGATGGCCGCCAGCCAGGGGAACTTCGAGCTGAACGTGTTCAAGCCCCTGATCGCCCACAACCTGCTGGAGAGCATCGAACTGCTGCGTGGCGGCTGCCATGCCTTCCGCGAGTTCTGCATCGAGGGGTTGTGCGCCGACCGGGTGCGCATCGCCGAGCAGCTCGAGCGCAGCCTGATGCTGGTCACGGCCCTCACACCGGCGATCGGTTATGACCGGGCGAGCGAGATCGCGCGCCATGCCCATCGGGAGGGCCTCAACCTGCGGGAGGCAGCCCTGGCCCTGGGGGTGATCGATGCGGAAACCTTCGATCGCTGCGTCAGGCCGGAAACGATGGTGTGAGAGGAGAAGGAGGCAGGAGACAAGGCTCCCGATGCCGATAACGGCGGTTGATCAAGGGCTTCCGGCTCCAATCCCACGCCGTTGAGCCCGGATGGCATCGCCATCCCACAAAAGACGGCGACATGGCTGACTTGTTGGTGCGTGGGGTTGGGGGCCGTTTCGTTCCCCACCATCCGTGACGTGACCCCGTCGCCGAGGCTCCGCGCCAGATGGGCCAGCTTCTGAGCGGACTGGCAGCCCCGCAAGCTCTGGCGCAGATCGGCGCGGACGATGGAGCCACGACCAGTACTCCCGCAGGCGGGCCCCAGCCTCTGCGGGCAGCCATCGCCGACAACCCTTCGTGAAGGTGGTCGACTACTTCCGGGCGGTGCTCACCCTGTTCATTGCAGCCGCAATGCTGGCGGTCCTCCTGGATTTACCAGTACGAAGATTAGTACGCCTGGGTTGCGGGAGAGGCCTGGCGATCCTGCTCACCGTGCTGGGGGCCATCGGTGTGATGAGCCTGTTCGTGAGGGTGCTTGGCATTCCGTTGGTCAGTCAATGCAGCATCCTGCTCAATGATCTGGTTCTGGCCTTTCAGCGTCCTGATCTTCCTTTTCACAGTGTCCTGAAAACGATTGGGCCCTCGCAGCTGATAGAGCTGTTGCGCGCCAGTCTCGACAAGGGCCTTGGGGTGGTCGGTGGAGCCTTTACCGGCGTCTTTGGGGGCGTTTTTCTGGTGGTGATCGTGATCTATATGCTCCTCGACAATGGCGCCACCTGGAAACAGCTCTTACACCTTGTGCCGGATGACGTGCGCGACCGCTTTGACCGCAGTGTTCAGAAGAACTTGCTGGGCTTTCTGCGTGGGCAGATCACGCTGGTGCTCTTTCTGAGCCTGGCAAGTTTGCTGGTCTTCGCTCTACTGGGGGTAAAGTTCACCTTGGTTCTGGCCATCGTTGTGGGTGTGCTTGATGCCATTCCAGGCATCGGTGCCACCCTGGGGGTGATCGTGGCCGGCACCTTGGTGTTCCTTACCCAGGGCCAGTGGCTGGCCCTGCAGGTGGTGATCGCCTCGGTGGTTCTTCAGCAGATCCAGGACAATCTGATCCATCCGCGGGTGATGGGACGGGCGCTTGAGATCCCGCCGGTGGTGCTGTTCTTTGCCCTGTTCGTGGGCGAGCGTCTGGCGGGGCTGCTTGGAGTGTTCCTGGCCATTCCAGCGGCTGGCATGATCCTGGGCTGGGGTAAGGATAAGGAACAGGATCAACGGAGGCTTAACAGACCGAATGGTGAGGATGCTGTGGGGAGTTAATCAGTGACGTTGGTGGCTGGATTGTTCACCGAAAGCTCAGGGCTGCTCGTACATCCCCGAACCCACAATCAGGGTTTCGCCGTCAGGCGTGATCACCTTGCGCACATAGGCCACCTTGCGCAGGGGCAGCCGAGAGGCATCGGGCTGCGGCCACCAGTACGTGGTCCAGCCCGACCCCTGCTGCAGCGCCAGATCGATGTACTGCCGTACCATCGGCTGGCCGGAGGCGTCGCGCAGATCGATCAGGTTGCGGCCCTCGAGCTCCGGGAAGCCCGGATTCACCACCTCCACACCCTTGGGCGTATCCACGAAGACGTAGGTGTCGCGGAAGCTGAAGCGCTCGCGCCGATCGCGCAGCAGCGGGAAGGCCGCCCGTCCCTGGCGTTGCAGCAGCTCCGCCGCCGCATTCACCTCCTGGATCACGAACGCCCGCTCCATTGGCGCCTCGTACAGGCCGCTGCCCACCAGATAAGTGCGGCCCGACGGCGCCTTCACCCGCACCACGTAAGTGCTCTTCCACACCGGCCGCCGCTCGTTGGCCCCAGGACGCCGCCACTGGTAGTGCACCCAGCCCCGGCCCCCGGGGTCGCCGGCGCGTTCCACCAGCATGCGGCCGAAGGGCTTGCTGGCGATGTCCATCTCGCGGGCGAGATTGTTGCCTTCCTCCTTGGGATCCGGCGGGTAGACGATGCGCTGGCCTTCCGGGCTCAGCACGAACACATAGCGCTCACCCTGGAACCAGGGCCCACCCCTCTGGCGGAACGCCGGGAAGGCCTGGTCCCCCTCGCGGGCGACAGCGGCGGCAGCCGCCTCCACGAACGCCACCAGCTCCCTGGTGGCGGGGTTGGTGTAGGTGAAGGCTGGATCGCCCGCCGCCGGGGTAGCGGGTGTGGCGGTGGAATCAGCCTGCGGCGTCGGCGTCGGCGTCGGCGTCGGCGTCGGGGCAACGGGGCCCGCCATGGCCTCCGGCAGACAGGGGAGACCCAGGCCGGCAAGCACCAGAAGGACAGGCAGAGGAGAGCGAACCATCGAACGCAAGGGAAGGAAGGGGTGCAGAAGAAAGGGAAAGAAGCAGCGGTTCAGAGCAGGTTCGCCGCCAGTTCGGCCAGTTCCGAGCGCTCACCCCGCATCAGCGTCACATGACCGGCCAGGCCCTGGCCCTTGAAGCGCTCCACCAGCCAGGTGAGGCCGTTGCTTTCCGCATCCACATAAGGATTGTCGATCTGATACGGGTCACCGGTGAACACGATCTTGGTGCCCTCGCCCACCCGCGTCACGATCGTCTTGACCTCATGGGGGGTGAGGTTCTGGGCCTCGTCCACCACCATGAACTGGCGGGGGATCGAGCGGCCGCGGATATAGCTGATCGCCTCCACCTCCAGCAGCCCCATTCCCTTGAGATCGGCCCAGCTGCTGCGCGGTGCGCGGTTGCTGCTGCGCGCAGGATGGGGCGCGTCCTCGCCCCCCAGCAGATAGTCGAGGTTGTCGATGATCGGCTGCATCCAGGGGCCCATCTTCTCCTCCAGGTCGCCGGGAAGAAAGCCGATGTCCTTGCCCAGGGGGATCACCGGCCGGGTCACCAGCAGCCGGTCATACAGACGCTCATCCGCCACCTGGTGCAGGCCGGCCGCCAGGGCCAGCAGGGTTTTGCCGGTGCCGGCCTTGCCCACCAGAGTCACCAGCTGCACCGCCGGATCGAGCAGCAGGTCGAGGGCGAAGGTCTGCTCCCGGTTGCGCGGCTGGATCCTCCCCAGCCGCACCTTCGGCACCCGCTGCAGGGGCAGCAGGGCACCGCTGCGGGCGTCGAAGCGGGCCAGCAGGGTGTGGTTGGGCTGCACCTGGTCCACCAGGGTGACCCCCTCGTTGGCCTGGAGGCCGGCGGCTCCACCACTGCCCTCCGGCAGTTCCAACAGCGGCAGGCCCCCATCGGCCTTCACACGGTCGATCTGCTCGGCGCTCACCCACAGCTCGCAGAAGCCGGGATAGAGATCGGCGAGATCCACCTTGTCGGTGGTGTAGTCCTGCGCGGTGAGCCCCACCGCATCGGCCTTGATGCGCAGGTTGGTGTCCTTCGTCACCAGCACCACCGGCGGCTGACTACCCATCACCTCGTGCATCCGCTGCTCGAGGGCCACCGCCAGGATGTTGTTGTCGCCATTGCCGGCTTTCAGCTCGGGCGGCAGCTGGGCAAGGGTTTCACTGCGGCAGAACACCACCTGAAGGGTGCCGCCGCTGCTCTCATCGATCGGCACCCCCTCCGAGAGATTGCCCCGCTCCCGCAGCTCATCGAGCAGGCGCGACACCTGGCGGGCATTGCGGCCCTTCTCGGAGGGATCGCGCTTGAAGCGGTCGATCTCCTCCACCACCTCGATCGGCACCACCACGTGGTTGTCCTCGAAGCGGGTGATGGCCTGGGGGTCATGGAGCAGGACGTTGGTGTCCAGGACAAAGGTCTTGCGCATGCCAGTGGCCGCTCCGGTGCCATTCAGGCGAACCTAGGGCCATCCCCCCATCTACGCTCCGGCCGTTCGCGCCCTGTTGGGTTTCAGGCTTGCCGTTCCTCGCCTCCCTCCTGCTGGTCCTGCTGCTGCTGTTCGGCCTCACGCTGCTGTGGCTGGAGCTTCGACACCGCCTGAGGCCCGCGTCTCCCCTGCAGCTGATCCCCGGCCCCTTCAGCGTGCGGCGCCGGGCCCAGGGACTGGAGGTGACCGGCGACATCACCATCCGCAATCCCCATGCCCGCATGGAGGTGATGGTGCCCGAGATCCGGGTCGAACCCGTGCTGCTCGGCCGCAGCGATCTGGCGGAACTGCGCACCCTCACCCGCATCACCCCGCTTCACCCCGATGAGGAGGCCCGGCCCGACGGCTACTGGGCCGCCTACATCGTGAAGGGAAGGAAATCCACCGGTGCCCGGCTGCGTCTGCAGCTCAGCGGTCCGGCGGGGGTGGATCTCGAAGGCCTGATCGATACCCTCTGGATCGACCTGCACTGGGTGAACTACGGCCCCTTCGGCCGCCTGCACCGCCGCCATGGGCTCCTGGTGCCGGTGCAGAAGCCCGAACCGCTCGATCCCGCGCAGGCCCCATGGCGCGAAGGCGATGCCTGCCGGGTCCTGCCCCTGCGCACCCACCTGCTGGGGGTGCTCGACGATCCCTTCGACGTTCTGCGCCGTTATGGCGGCGATCTGCTGCAGAGCGGCGACATCCTCACCATCGGCGAGACGCCGCTGGCAGTGATGCAGGGCCGCTACCACCACCCCTCCACGGTGGAGCCCTCGATGCTGGCCCGGCTGCTGTGCCGCGTCTTCCATCCCACCAGCAGCCTGGCCACCGCCTGCGGTCTGCAGAGCCTGATCGACATCGTCGGCCCGGCACGGGTGCTCTGCGCCTGGCTGGCCGGCACAGCCCTCAAGCTGGTGGGCAGCAAGGGCGGCTTCTATCGCCTGGCCGGCGATCAGGCCCGTCTGATCGACGACATCACCGGCACCACCCCCCCCTACGACCAGACCATCGTGCTCGGGCCCGCCGATCCGGAAGCCTTCTGTCGCGAAGCCGCCCGCGACCTGGGCGTCGCGGTTGCCGTGGTCGATGTGAACGACCTGGGCCGCGTGAAGGTGCTGGCCTCCAGCCCCGGCTGCGACGAGGATCTCCTGCAGCGGGCGCTGCGCCCCAATCCAGCCGGCAACGCCAACGAACGCACGCCCCTGGTGCTCGTTCGTCCGGCCTGATTCGCTGCCTAGGATGGCAGCGTCATCGCTGTCCTCTCCGTTCCCGACCTCCCCGTGCCCATGCCCTCGGCGACCACGCCGGCACCGACACCGGCAGGAGCAGCAGAGCGAGCTCCCGGCGATGGGGCCCCTCCGCCTGAGTGGAGCGTGGAACCGCTGCAGGGCTGGCACCTGCCCCTGCTCGATGATCCTGCCCTGGTCCCCCTGCAGCCGCTGGCTCAGAGGGCCCTGCTCCTGGCTCTGCCCGACCGGCTGATGAGTGCTGTTTCACCGCGGCGGCCTCGGGCTCCGCAGGTGCTGCTCGCTCTCTGCCGCGATCCGGAGCATCGCAGCCATCCTCTGGGGCTGATCGGCAGTCGCCGGCTCAACCGCAGCGGCAGTTGCTGGCAGGTGGAGCACCTTCTGTTGACCGGGGAAGCCACCAACCCTCGCCTCTCCCCCGGCCGTAGGGCCATCACCATCGGCCTGCTCCAGGAAGCGATCCAGCGGGCGCGGGGAGCGGCGAGCTGGATCACCACCGTCGACGCCACCGACACCGCCCTGCTGGCGGCGCTGCGGGAACAGGGTTTCCAGCCCCTGCGCACCGACTGCCTGTGGCGCTGGCGGGCTTTTGGCGCCGAGGGGGCGAACGCTCACGAGGCGGCAGGCGCTCTGCCCTACGACCTGCAGCTCCGCCCCCTCAACCGCCGAACGGCCGCCCTGCTGTGGCATCTGGAGCAGGCTGCCTGTCCCGCCCAGCTGCGCCAGTTGCTCGATCGCCGCGTGGAGGATCTGCTCGACCAGAGCCAGGGATGCGGCTGGATGCTGGTGGATCCCAACCGCAACCAGGCCGTGGCCGGCGTGCGACGGCTGGAGGAGCATCCGGGCGGCGGACACCGGGTGGAATTCAGCCTGCATCCGGGCTGGAGCCATCTGCTGGGGCCCGCCACCGAGCGGTTGCTGCGCCAGATCGCGGCCCACTCCCCCGAGGCGCTGTGGCTTCAGGCCGAAGCGGCCGATGACGCACGCCGCAGCTGGCTCTCCGGTCTGGGCGCTGAACCCCAGGGTGAGCAGGTGCTGATGGCCCGCAGCGTCTGGCGTCGGCAGGAGGGACAGCCCGCCCGGGGCGCCGCCCGCCGGATCGAGGCAGTGCTGGAGCAGCTCCAGCCCCGCCGCCGCCCCTTGCCCACGCCGGTGGGTCCGCGCTAGGTGGCCCAACCCCTCCCCTGTTCCGCCCTCGCCCTCGACGTGGGCCGGCGGCGCATCGGCCTTGCGGGCTGCGACCCCCTCGGCGTGGTGGTCAGCCCTCTTCCGGCCCTGGCCCGCGGGCCGTTTCCCCAGGACCTCCAGCACATCCTCACGCTCGTGCGGCAGCGCCGGATCGAGGCCCTGGTGATCGGCCTGCCGCTCGATGCCCGGCAGCAGCCCACCGCCCAGGCCGTCCACTGCCGCCGTTACGGCCTCCGTCTGGCGGCAGCTCTGGCGGAAGCGGGGTGCCCGCTGCCCCTGGCCTGGGTGGATGAACATGCCAGCACCTGGGCTGCGGCGGAGCGTTTCGGTCTGCAGGGTGACCGCAGCGGCCGCCTGGACAGTGCCGCCGCAGCCCTGCTGCTGGAACAATGGCTGCAGGACGGTCCGTGCCCGGCACCGGCCGCTGATCCCCCCTGAGTCCCACCGCCTGGCTTTCATGAGTGCCGATTCCCCCACCCTGCCGGGCTCCGGAGAAGTTCCCACCGTTCTGGTGCGCGATGGTCACGGCCGCCAGCTGTTGTGCTTCCTCGAGCAGCTGATCCCGCTCGACGGCCACGACTACGCCCTTCTCACCCCCGTCGATACCCCGGTCTGCCTGTTCCGCCTCCGCGACGACGAGGATCCGGAACTCATCGAAACCCTGGAGGCGAGCGAGCCCATCCTCTCGGTGGCCGATGTGGTGCTGCAGGAACACGACCTCACCCTGGTGCGCTCGGCGGTCACACTCACGGTGAGCGGTGAGCTGGAGGAGCCAGATCCCGACGACCTGGAGGACGACGAGGACGGTGATGAGGACAGCGAAACCTACGAACTGCTGGTGAGCTTCCTCGCCGACGAGCAGGAATACGGCCTCTACATCCCCCTGGATCCCTTCTTCGTCGTCGCCCGCATCGAGGGGGGCGAAGGGGTGCTGGTGGAGGGTGAGGAGTTCGAGCGCGTCCAGCCCCGGATCGAAGCCGAGCTGGATGAGCGGGAGTCCGACAGCTGATGCTGCTCAGCGAGTTGCTCGTGCCCGACTGGATGCCAGGCACCACCCTGGCCCACCTGCCGCTGGAGACCTTGCGGGAGCGGGGAATCCGCGGGTTGGTGCTCGATGTCGACCGCACCCTGCTGCCCCGCCGTCACGCCACCCTGCCGCCGGCAGCCGAGCAGTGGCTGCGGCACGCGGCCGGGCAGATGCCGATCCACCTGCTCAGCAACAACCCCTCCCGTCAGCGGATCGGCGCGGTGGCTGAACTGTTGGGGCTGCCATTCACCACCTCGGCCGGCAAGCCACGCCGCAGCGCCCTGCGCCGGGTGCTGGAGCAGCTCGAGATCCCTGCCCCCCAGGTGGCCCTGGCCGGCGATCGCGTGTTCACCGATGTGCTCGCCGGCAACCGCCTGGGCCTCTACACCGTGCTGGTCAAGCCGATCGACCCCCACGGCGATCCCTGCCAGCGCGACCGGCTGCAGAAGCTGGAACTGCGCATGGCCCGCTGGATGGGCGGAGTGCGGAGCTGATGGCGATACGGCGGGTGATCAAGGTGGGCACCAGCCTGCTGCGTGGCGATACCGAGCGCCCCACGGCGGCCGTGATCGCCGATCTGGCGGCCACGATGGCCCGCCAGCAACGGCTCGGTGACACCCTGGCCCTGGTGACCAGCGGCGCGGTGGGTCTGGGCTGCGAGGCGCTGGGTCACGAGCGCCGTCCCACCGAGGTGGTGGCCCTCCAGGCCGCCGCCGCCGTCGGCCAGGGACGGCTGATGGCCCTCTACCAGGACGCGTTCGCCGTCCGCGGCCTGCCGGTGGCCCAGGTGCTGCTCACCCGCGGTGATCTCGCCTCCCGCCGCCGTTACCGCAACGCCGCCCGCACCCTGGAGCAGCTGCTGGCCTGGGGTGTGGTGCCGGTGGTCAACGAAAACGACACCCTCGCCAGCGATGAACTGCGCTTCGGCGACAACGACACCCTCTCGGCCTTGGTGGCCGTGGCGGTGGGGGCCGACGAACTGATCCTGCTCACTGACGTCGACCGGCTCTATTCCGGCGATCCCCGCACCGACGCCGATGCCCGGCCGATCGCCGAGGTGCGCGACCTGGCCGAACTGGAGCGACTCAGCCATGGCGCCGGCGGCGGCGGCCGCTGGGGAACCGGCGGCATGACCACCAAGATGGCGGCCGCCCGCATCGCCACCACCAGCGGCATCCGGGTGCGGCTGGCAGACGGCCGCGATCCGGCCGTGCTGGCGGCCCTGCTGGCGGGTGAACCCGTGGGCACCGTGTTTCACGCGAGCACCCGCCCCCTGCCCGACCGCAAAGGCTGGCTCGCGCATGCCCTGCTGCCCAAGGGCAGCCTGAAGGTGGATGCGGGCGCTGAGCGGGCGCTGCTGGAGCGCGGCGCTTCGCTGCTGGCGGTGGGTATCGCCGCCGTTGAGGGAACATTCGGACGCCGCGAGCCGGTACGACTGCTCTCCAGCGATGGCCGCGAGCTTGGTCGCGGCCTGTGCGCCCTGAGCAGCGAGGAGCTGCGAAGGATCGTGGGGCTCAGCAGTGAGGAGGTGCGACGGCAGCTGGGCACGGAGATCGAGGCGGTGGTGCACCGCGACCAGCTGGTGCTCACCTGCCTGCCGTCCTGAGCCGGGCGCGGCACCCAATGGAATCTGAGGTGCAGAAATCTGCATCAAAAGGGACCTTGCGCACCACGCTCGATCGGAACGACGACCTGCTGGCGGAAGCGAAAGCCCAGGCAGCCCGTGAGCGGCTCACCCTCAACAGGCTGATCGAAGAAGGCCTGGCCCTTCGCCTGCGTCAGAACTGCCCGCCCGCGCCTGCAGCCGCCGCGTCAGCTGCTGCTTCTTCAGGCCTGAGGGGGCGGGCCCTACCATCCGCTCCGTTGGTGCTTGCCACATGCGCTTCAGCCTCCTGCTCAGCCGGATGTCCGCGGTGGAGCAGGACAGCCCCCGCCATCTCGAGGCGGATCCTGAGATCAGGGGTGCCGAGGCCCTCGACCGCGCCAGCAGCGGTCAGCTCACCTTCCTCGAGGCCGGCAACGCCCTCGCCGGAGCGCTGGCCGCCACCAACGCCAGTGCTCTGCTGCTTCCCCTCGACGACGAACTGCAGGCTCTCGCCAGTGAGCGCGGCATCGCCTGGGTGGCGCTGAAGAATCCCCGCCTCGGCTTCGCCGAGGCCCTCGCCGCTCTCCACCCCGTCACCCCGAAACCTCCGGGGATCCACCCCAGCGCGGTGGTGGATTCCGCCGCCACCGTGTCTGCCGAAGCCCATGTGGGCGCCCACGTGGTGGTCGGGGCCGGCAGCATCGTGCCGCGTGGCTGCGCCCTCCATCCCGGTGTGGTCCTCTACGAGGATGTGCAGCTGGGCGAGGGCTGCGAGATCCACGCCAACGCCGTGCTCCATCCCGGCAGCCGCCTCGGGGCCGGCTGCGTGGTGCAGTCGAATGCGGTGATCGGCGCCGAGGGGTTCGGCTTCGTGCCCACCGCCAGCGGCTGGGTGAAGATGCCCCAGACGGGCCAGGTGGTGCTGGAAGACGGCGTGGAGGTGGGCTGCGGCTCCACGATCGATCGGCCCTCGGTGGGCGAAACCCGTATCGGCGCCGGCACCAAGATCGACAACCTCGTGCATGTGGGCCATGGCGTGGTCACCGGCCGGGGTTGCGCCCTGGCGGCCCAGGTGGGCATCGCCGGCGGCGCGGTGCTGGGCGATGGCGTGATTCTCGCCGGCCAGGTGGGCGTGGCCAACAAGGCCGTGATCGGCGATCGCGCCATCGCCTCCTCCAAATCGGGCATCCATGGCGAAGTGGCGGCAGGTGAGGTGGTGAGCGGCTATCCCGCCATCCCCAATCGCCTCTGGCTGCGCTGCTCGGCCGCCTTCAACAAGCTGCCGGAGATGGCCCGCACCCTGCGCCGCCTCAGTTCCGACGGCGGCTGAAGTCCAGCACTCGGGTCGGTAGTCTCGCGGCGCCGCCACCCGCCCGCGATGACCACCCACCGGATCACCCTGCTCCCCGGCGATGGCATCGGCCCGGAGATCACGGCCGTGGCCCGCCGGCTGCTCGACGCCGTGGCAGCACGGCACGGGTTCAGCTTGGTCTACGACGAGCGGCCGATCGGCGCGGCGGCGATTGACGCCAGCGGCGTTCCCCTGCCCGAGAGCACCCTGGAGGCATGCCGCGCCTCCGATGCGGTGCTGCTGGCCGCCATCGGCGACCCCCGCTGCGACAGCCTGCCGCGCGAGCTGCGGCCGGAGAGCGGGTTGCTGGCCCTGCGCGCCGGCCTCGGACTGTTCGCCAACCTGCGCCCCGTGCGCATCATCCCTGCCCTGATCGACGCCAGCAGCCTCAAGCGGGAGGTGATCGAGAACGTCGACCTGCTGGTGGTGCGCGAGCTGATCGGCGGTGTCTACTTCGGCACTCCCAAGGGCCGGATCGAGGCCGAGGGTCGCGTGCGGGCCTTCAACACCATGGCCTACTTCGACGACGAGATCGACCGCATCGCCCGGGTGGGCTTCCGCCTGGCCCGGGAGCGCAAGGGGCGCCTGTGCTCGGTCGACAAGGCCAACGTGCTCGATGTGAGCCAGCTCTGGCGCGACCGGGTGGAGGCCATCCACGCGGAGTTCCCGGAGGTGGAGCTGAGCCACATGTATGTCGACAACGCCGCCATGCAGCTGGTGCGCGCGCCGCGCCAGTTCGACGTACTGCTCACCAGCAACCTGTTCGGCGACATCCTCAGCGACGAGGCGGCGATGCTCACGGGCTCGATCGGCATGCTCCCTTCGGCCTCCCTCGGCGCCGAGAGTCCGGGCCTGTTCGAACCGGTGCACGGCTCGGCTCCCGACATCGCCGGCCAGGACCGTGCCAATCCGATGGCGATGGTGCTTTCCGCCGCCATGCTGCTGCGGGTGGGTCTTCAGCAGGAGGCCGCTGCCGACGATCTCGAGGCCGCGGTTGACCGGGTGCTGGCCGCCGGTTTCCGCACCTCCGACCTGGCGGCCGAGGGTTGCACCGTGCTCGGCTGCCGCGCCATCGGCGAGAAGCTGCTGGAGGCCCTCCCGGCCTGAGCGCCTCCCGGCAGGGAGAGTGGACCGGCGATCTGCGAAACTCGCAGGCGTGTTCCCCCCCAGCGTCGATGTCGAAGCGTCACCCGGTCGTGGCCGTCACCGGTTCCTCCGGCGCCGGAACCAGCACCGTCAAACGCGCCTTCGAATACATCTTCACCCGCGAGGGCATCACCCCGGCGGTGGTGGAGGGCGACAGCTACCACCGCTACGAGCGCGGCCCGATGAAGGAGGCGATGGCGGCGGCGCTGGCCAAGGGCGAGAACTTCTCCCACTTCGGTCCCGAGGCCAACCTCTTCGACAAGCTGGAAGAGCTGTTCAAGAGCTACGGCGCCACCGGTGGCGGCGAGAAGCGCTACTACCTCCACTCCTTGGAGGAGGCCGCCGAGCACAACGGCCGCCTCGGCACCAGTCTGGAGCCTGGCCAGTTCACCCCCTGGGAAGCGATCCCCACCGGCACCGACCTGCTCTTCTACGAGGGTCTCCACGGCGGCGTGAAGGGAGACGGCTATGACGTGGCTGGCCTTGTCGACCTGCTGATCGGCGTGGTGCCGATCACCAACCTGGAATGGATCCAGAAGATCGCCCGCGACAACGCCGAGCGCGGTTACTCGGCCGAGGCCACCGTGGACACGATCCTGCGGCGCATGCCCGACTACATCAACCACATCTGCCCGCAGTTCAGCCGCACCGACATCAACTTCCAGCGGGTGCCCACGGTGGACACCTCCAACCCCTTCATGATCCGGAACATCCCCACTCCGGACGAAAGCTTTGTGATCATCCACTTCCGCAAGGGAGCCCGCGAGAAGTGGGGGATCGATTTCCCCTACCTGCTCGACATGATCCACGACTCCTTCATGTCCAGCCCCACCTCGATCGTGGTGAACGGCGGCAAGATGGGTTTCGCCATGGAGCTGATTCTCACCCCGATCATCCACCGCATGATCGAGGAGAAGAAGAAGCTGGCCTGAGCAAGGGCCAACGTCTCCCTGCACTCGTACACTGGCGTCAGATGATTCGGTGATGGCCTTCACCGAGGTGCCATCGTCCGTGCCGCCGCCGACAGCAGTCCCTCTTTCCGGATCCGCGGTGCCGGACGGAATGGAGGACTGTCGTCAGCGGGCCGCTCTGGTGGCGTCGATCCTCTGGCAGCCCTTCGGCTCGATCGGCTCGACAGCCGCGAAGTTCTGCGCGACGCCCGCCAGATCTATTTCCGTTTCCTGGAAAGCGGCTGGGGGCATGGTGACCCTCTTGGCGTGGTGATCGGCGGCGGTGATGGCAGCGGCGGGCGGGTCGTCTTCGATCTGCCGGTCCTGCTCCCCCACGAGAGCTTCGTTCCCCTCGAGTTGCTGCGCCTTCGTCCAGGCAACCGCAGCCGGGCCAGCCGCGCCTCGGCTGCCCGTCCGGCTCCGCCGCCGGCCGCCACTCCTCTCCGTTCTCCCTCCCCGGTCCGCGCCGCCGGCGATGTCTGAGTCGTCGTTCCCCATCCTGATGGCCACCGCCCCGGCAGCCCTGGCGGTGCCTGCCCTGGCGCTTGGGGCCTGCATGGGCAGTTTTCTGAACGTGGTGGCCTGGCGCCTGCCGCGCGGCCAGTCGTTCGTGCGGCCCCCGAGCCACTGCCCCCGCTGCGGCACCCGCCTGCGCTGGCACGACAATCTGCCGATCCTCGGCTGGCTGTTGCTGGGCGGCCACTGCCGCCACTGCCGCACCCCCATTCCCGTGCGCTACCCGGCGGTGGAACTGCTGGCGGCGGGCCTGTGGGTGGCCCTTCTGTTCGCCAGGCCCGAGGCCATGGGCAGCGCACCCAACCCCTGGCTGGTGGTGCTGGCCGGTTGGACGCTGGCGGCCTGGCTGATCCCCCTGGTGCTGGTGGATCTGGAGAGCATGCTCCTGCCCGAACCCCTCTGCCGCTGGGGGCTGATCTCCGGTCTGGTGGCGACGGCGGTCCTGGGCTCCCTGCAGGGCGACGGCACCGCCCGTGCGCTTCTGCTCTCCCACATGCTGGCAGCCGCCTTGGGATTGCTGGGTTTTGAAGCCCTCTCGGCCCTCAGCGAGAAGGCCCTGGGACGACCGGCCCTGGGGCTGGGAGATGCCCGCCTCGCCGCCCTGATCGGGGCTTGGCTCGGCCCTCTCGGGCTGGCGGTCACGGTGGCCCTTGCCGTGTTCGGCGGCGCCCTGGTGGGCGGCGTGGCGCGCCTGAGCGGCCGGCTAGGCCCCAACCAGCCCTTCCCCTTCGGCCCCTTCCTCGCCGCCGCCGCCCTGGTGGTGTGGATCGGGGGAGCCCTGCCCTGGGTGGCCCTTACGGGACTGGGACCCCTGCTGGCCCCCGGCGTTTAATGGGGGGGTCGTCCTCCCGCTGCCGCGGGTCGCCCATGTCCCTGTTCGACTGGTTCGCGGATCGCCGCAAGAACGCCCCGGTGGTCCGCAACAGCCAGGGACCCGACACCGAGGAAGGTGACGGGCTCTGGAGCAAATGCCCCGAGTGCGGCCAGGTGGTGTATCGCAAGGATCTGATTGCCAACGCCAGCGTGTGCCGCGGCTGCGGCCACCACAACCGCATCGACAGCCCCGAGCGCATCCGCCTGATCGCCGATGAGGGCAGCTTCGAACCCCTTGACAGCGACCTGTCCCCCACCGATCCTCTCGCCTTCAAGGATCGGCGCAGTTATGCCGACCGGCTGCGGGACAGCCAGCAGAGCACGGGGATGCGCGACGCTGTGGTCACCGGCCTCTGCCGGCTGGAGGGTCTGCCCCTGGCCCTGGGCGTGATGGACTTCCGCTTCATGGGCGGCTCGATGGGCTCGGTGGTGGGGGAGAAGCTCACCCGCCTGATCGAGGAGGCAACAGCCCGCCGCTTCCCGGTGCTGATCGTGTGTGCGTCCGGTGGCGCCCGCATGCAGGAGGGGATGCTCAGCCTGATGCAGATGGCCAAGATCTCCGGCGCGCTCGAGCGGCACCGCCGGGCCGGACTGCTCTACCTGCCCCTGCTGACCCACCCCACCACCGGGGGCGTGACTGCCAGCTTCGCGATGCTGGGCGATCTGATCCTGGCCGAGCCCAAGGCCCTGATCGGGTTCGCTGGCCGGCGGGTGATCGAGCAGACCCTGCGCGAGAAGCTGCCGGAGGGGTTCCAGACGGCGGAATACCTGCAGGAGCACGGCTTCGTCGACACGATCGTGCCCCGCACCGAGCTGCGCAGCACCCTGGCCAGCCTGCTGCGCCTGCATGGGACTGTGCCCGCCCCCCAGCTCGTGGCCTCATGACCCCGCACCCTCTCTCCGCACGGGCGTACGGGCTGGGCCGTCGCCTCGTCCCCCTGCTGGCGCTGCTGCTTCTGCTGGTGTCCCCAGCCCTGGCCGGGGCCGGTTCTGTCGAGTGGCACGAGGTTCCCGCCACCGCCGAGGGGCGGCAATGGTGGGATTCGGGCAGCCTGCGCTTCGATCGCCAAGGGCGGCTGTCGGTGCTCAGCCGCTTCCAGCCCCCCTCCCCCGCCGGCGAAGACGGCGAGACGTCCGCCACCAGGCCCCCCATCGGCACCCTCTACGTGATGCAGCTCGACTGCGACCAGGCCCTCTACCGCGACACGTCGGTCAACGGCCTGCCCCAGTGGCAGGCGGAATGGCGCCCTGTGGCCGGCGATGGGCTGATGACCTCCGTGCTGCAGGAAGCCTGCGCCGCCGCCACGGCGAGCCGTTGATCCCCCTGTCCTTCCCATGACCCACCATGCCCTGCGGGTCGCCGTCGCCGGCCTCGGCTTCGGCGAGAAGGTGCACCTGATCGCCCTCGGCGACTGCCCCACCACCGAGCCTGTGGCCCTCTGGCATCCGCGGCCCGAGCGGCTGGAGCAGGCCACCCGCCACAGCGGACTGCCGGGGTTCAGCAATTTTGATGCCCTCCTGGCCGATCCAGCCATTGAAGCCGTGGTGATCGCCACGCCGCCCGGTCCCCGTTTCGCCCTGGCCCGGGCCGCCCTGGAGGCGGGCAAGCATCTGCTGCTGGAGAAGCCTGTGGCCCTCGATGCGCAACAGGTAGAGGAGCTGCAGCGCCAGGCCCTGCAGCGCGGGCTGACGGTGGCCGTGGACTTCGAGTACCGGGCGGTTCCCCTCTTCCAGCAGTTGCATCAGTTGCTCGAGGAGGGGGTGCTGGGTGATCCCTGGCTGGTGAAGCTCGACTGGCTGATGAGCAGCCGGGCCGATGCCAGCCGCCCCTTTACCTGGTATTCCCAGGCAGCAGAGGGCGGCGGGGTGCTGGGGGCCCTCGGCACCCATGCCTTCGACATGCTGCACTGGTTCGTCGGTCCGAGCCGCAGCCTGCGGGCCCAGCTCTCCACCGCCATCGGCGAGCGGCCTCTTCCAGATGGCAGCGGTTCAGCGGCGGTGGACGCCGAGGACATCGCCCTGATTCAGATGGAGCTGGAGGGACCGGACGGCCGCTCAGTGCCCGCCCAGGTGAGCCTGGCCTCGGTCACGCGCCAGGGCCGGGGCTGCTGGATCGAGCTCTACGGCAGCGAGGCCACCCTCGTGCTGGGCTCGTCGAACCAGGCCGACTACGTGCATGGGTTCCAGTTGTGGATCGCGCCGGCGGGGGAACCGCTGCGGCCCGTGGCGGCGGATCCCGCCCTGGCCTTCGCCCGCACCTGGGAGGACGGGCGGATCGCGCCGGTGCGGCGGCTGATCGAGGGATGGGCAATGGCGATCCAGGAGCGGCGACCGATGGTGCCGGGGCTGGCGGAGGCGGCGGCCAGCCAGCGCTGCTGCGACCGAGCCCGGGAGGGCGGAGGCACGGTCGACGGCTGAACGTGACCGGGTATCACTGCAAACAATTCACTTCAGTAGCAACCGCTACAGTTGCCTCAATCGTTGGTCGAGGGAGGGTCCGCCCTGCCTCGGTGGAAGTAGGGGATCCCCCGAAGCAACGCGCCATCCACCCCGCGGCCCATCCAGGCCCGGGAATCCCGAACGGAGGCACCGATGACCATCACCACTGCCAAGCAGATGGCCCGCCAGGCCGAGGAGGCCCGTCGCGCCGCACGCCAGGACGCCTTCTGCGTCCAGGCCCTGCGCCGCCAGCACCTGATCGACTGAGCCGAGCTCCTTAGCAGGGCTCAGCGCCCTGCGGAGGCCCCGCCCGCCGGCGGGGCCTTTTTCGTGCCCTGGCATCGCCTAAAGTCGCCGCCAGGCCCGGCCCTGACGGGGACGGTTTCGTGGATTCTCCTCCCGGCGTCCCCTGTCACGGTCCGTCACCCGGTCGCTCGTCGACCACCCTCGACCACCGTCGAGGCCCTTCCGTCCCCACCCCTCCGCGAGGTTTTCCCATGGCGCTCGTTCCGCTTCGGCTGCTGCTCGACCACGCCGCCGAGAACGGCTACGGCATCCCTGCCTTCAACGTGAACAACCTGGAGCAGGTGCAGTCGATCATGGAGGCGGCCTACGAGACCGACTCTCCGGTGATCCTGCAGGCCTCCCGCGGCGCCCGCCAGTATGCCGGCGAGAACTTCCTGCGCCACCTGATCATCGCGGCCGTGGAGACCTACCCGGACATCCCCATCGTGATGCACCAGGATCACGGCAACAGCCCCGCCACCTGCTTCGGCGCCATCACCAACGGTTTCACCTCCGTGATGATGGATGGCTCCTTGGAAGCCGACGCCAAGACGCCCGCCTCCTATGAGTACAACGTGGCCGTCACCAAGGACGTGGTGGATGTGGCCCACGCCGTGGGCGTGAGCGTGGAAGGCGAACTGGGCTGCCTCGGCTCCCTGGAGACCGGCAAGGGTGAGGCCGAGGACGGCCACGGCTTCGAGGGCGCCCTCTCCCACGACCAGCTCCTCACCGATCCCGCCGAAGCCGCCGACTTCGTGGCCAAGACCAAGGTCGACGCCCTGGCGATCGCCATCGGCACCAGCCACGGCGCCTACAAGTTCACCCGCAAGCCCACCGGAGAGGTGCTCGCGATCAGCCGCATCGCCGAGATCCACAAAGCCATCCCCAACACCCACCTGGTGATGCACGGCTCCTCGTCGGTGCCCCAGGAATGGCTCGACATGATCAACAAGTTCGGCGGCGCCATCCCTGAGACCTACGGCGTGCCCGTCGAGGAGATCCAGGAAGGCATCCGCAACGGCGTGCGCAAGGTGAACATCGACACCGACAACCGCCTGGCTTTCACCGCTGCCGTGCGTGAAGCCGCCGCCAAGGATCCCGCCAACTTCGATCCCCGCCACTTCAACAAGCCTGCCCGTCAGTACATGAAGCAGGTGTGCCTGGATCGCTACCAGCAGTTCTGGTGCGCCGGCAACGCCAGCAAGATCAAGCAGCGCGACATCAACTACTACGCCGTCAAGTACGCCAAGGGCGAACTCGACCCGAAGACCGCTGTCGCAGCCTGATCCGCCATCGCCAGCTCCGCTGCGCTTTCGAGCCAATCCACAGAGAGGGCCCTCACGGGCCCTTTTTTCTTGCCAACCGCTCAGGGTGTGGTGGCTGCGGGAAAGCTGGAGGGCCCGGCCACCGGCGTAGGGGCTTCAGCCGCCAGGGAGCGTTTGGGGTCGAGCAAGGCGTCGATGGCCTGCCGCAATGTCGGCTCCATGGCGATGCGGGTGCCGTCGCTCACCACCACCCGCGTCAGGGTAGGCAGTCCACCCTTGCGGGCACGGAGGTAGATCGGTTCCACATACAGCAGGCCCCTGCCCACCGGCATCACCAGCAGATTCCCCTGCACCACCTCGGCACCGGAGCGGTTCCACAGGCCGAACTGCTGGCTGATGCGCGGGTTCTGATTGATCAGCGCCGTGATTTGCTCGGGGCCAAGGATCGGCGTCTGGCTGGGGAAGCGCAGCAGCTCCAGCTGCCCGTAGTTGGGGTGGTCGCTGCGGGCCGCCAGCCAGGCCACCAGATTGGGCCGCGCCAGGGGCGTGAGCGGCTGCAGCAGCAGGAACTCGGGGGCCAGCTCCGGTGACAGCTGGGCGCTGATGTGATAGGGCTCCATCGGCACCTGCTCAGAGCCGTAGATCTCCTTGGGGATCTGCCAGACATCATCGCCGCTGTAGAAGATCGATGGATCGGTGACGTGATACCGGAGCAGCTGCCGGGTCTGCAGTTCGAACAGAGGGATCGGGTAGCGGATGTGGGCCCTCAGCGGCGCGGGCATGGCGGCCAGTGGCGCGAACAGTTCCGGAAACAGGCGGCGCCAGGCGCTGATCAGCGGATCGCCGGGCTCGGCGACGTACAGCGCCACCCGGCCGTTGTAAGCGTCGACGACGGCCTTCACCGAATTGCGGAGGTAGCGCAGATCTTCACGCCCAGGTACCGGTGCGCTGTACGGATAGGAGCGACTGGTGGTGAAGCCGTCGACGATCCAGAACTGATGCTGGCCCGCAGGGAAGGGACCGCTCTGGCGTTCAAGGCGCACCGACACCAAATAGGGCTCGGCTTCAAAACGCACGAACGGCACCAGCCGGCCCACCCGCTCGCGCACCTCCCGCCGCAGCAGGAGTCTGGTCCTGGGCGTGAGCGAGCCCTCCACCAACAGACGGGGTTCACGCAGGTAGAGGGCGGCGGCCAGCCGCCCGGCAGCACTGCCGATCGGAATCCCGGCAGAACCGGTGTAATGGCTGTAGACATTCGCCTCGCCTTCGGGGTAATTGAACTCCCGCACCTGGGTGGGCGCCAGGGCATAACTCAAGTCCAGGGAGCCGAAATAGAGGCTGGGACGACCGATCGGGATGGCCTTCTCGACCTGTTCGCGGCTGATCCCCAGCTCAGGGCTGCCGCTGACGCGCGTGTTGGAGCCCAGGTCGCTGATGAAGTACTCCGGTAGTCCGTCGGGGCCACTGGTGTTCACCGGCGACACCGTGAATCCCTGGCCGTGGGTGAACACCAGATGGCGGTTGAGCCAGGTGCGGGCGGCGGCGGGCAGGCCGGAGCTGTCCATTTCGCGGGCGGTGATCATCACCTGCTGCTGCTGAGCTTTCGCGCCCGAGCCCATCCGGTAGCGGTCCACCGCCGGTTCGGAGAAGCGGTAAAAAACCCTCAGCTGCTGCAGCTGGCGGTTGGTGGCCAGCATCGGCTGGGAATCCCAGAGGCGGATGTTGCGGATCGTGGCTTCGCTGCTGGCCAGGTCCTCGCGGGTCAGGCGCGGGTTGGGATTGACGTTGCGGGTGCGGATCCGGTCGAGCTGGAAGGCCGCCCGGGTGGCTTGGATCGAGCGGCGCAGATAGGGAGTCTCCCGCTCGAGCTCCCGCGGATTCACCACCAGCAGTTGCAGCACGGGCAGCAGAAGCGCCTCCAGCAGGGACACCAGCACCATCAGGCCGGCAGTGGCCAGGAAGGTGAGGGCGCGCCAGCCTCGCCGGGGCAGGGGAAGCAGCAGCAGCAGAGCGGTGATCAGGGCGAGCAGCGCCGCCAGCGTGCGCAGTGGCAGGGAGACGTGAACATCCACCCAACCGGCTCCGGGAACGCTGCCGGTGGTGCTCAGCAGCAGCTGGTGGCGAGCCAGCCAGAACCCTGCCGCCGTTCCCAGCGCCAGCAGGCCGAGCGGCAGGCGCAGCGCCCGCAACTGTCGTTCCTCGAATCCCCCGAAGCGACCATCGCTCGGTTGCGGCGGCCGGGCCAGCTGCCCCCAGAGGGCCGCGGCGAGGTGCAGCAGCAGCAGGGCAAGGCCCACGCTGAGCAGCAGCGCGAGGGCCGGAAACCGGGCCAGGGCGAAGCTGACGTCGGCGCCAAGCAGCGGTTCCCTGAGACCGGCCTCGGGAATCAGCAGCGCCAGGGACCACAACCCCCAGCCGCGGGCGATCACCACGGCGGCGGCGGCGGAGCCCAGACCGGCCAGCACCCGCGCCGTGGCCTGGGGCCAGCGCAGCAGGGAGATCAGCAAGCCGATCACCGCAGAGGCCAGAGCGACAGGCACTGGGGCGGCGGCGAACCCACCGCCTGGCAGAGACCGAGCAGCCTCGAACAACGGCAGAAGACCGTGCAGACGCCCACCATCGAAGGGATCGCTCAGGAGGCGGGTGGCCAGGCTCAACAGCAGTAGCAGGGGCAGCAGCTGGCCAAGCACCAGCAGCAGAAGCGAAGTCGCATAGGCGGGGGGTTCCAGGGCCAGCCGTCGCCCGCCGCCCGTCGAGGGCAGATCACGTCGCCAGATCTCACCCAGCCAGCGCTGCATCGCCAGCCCCAGACCCAGGCCCAGCAGCGCCAGCAGCAGCTGAAGGCCCAGACGGCGCAGAAGCACCAAGCCCCAGCCGAACTGGGCGAACCAGCTCCACTCCACCCACAGACGCGCTGCCAGAAGCGGCCCGCTCAGCAAGGCGGTGAAACCGAGGAGCAGCGGGACAAGCAGCCGGCGGGAGATCGGCACCCAGAACCTTGATGTGCGCTACCGGAGGCTAAGGAGCGGCGACGGAATCACAAGCGCAGGCTGAGCTGTCACTAATCCCGATGCCCATGGTCGGAGTTAATGGGTGATTCCGGCCGCCGCTGTTAGCCTCACCCCACTTCCGGTGCATGCCGTGACCGTCACCCTCTCCCGGTCCACCTTCACAGGTCTGCGGTGCAAGGAATGCGGCCACCCTTACGAGGCCGGCGCTCGTCACGTCTGCGAGGACGTCTGTTTCGGCCCCCTTGAGGTCGTTTACGACTACGAGGCGATCAGGAGCCGGGTGAGCCGAGCCACGATCGAGGCCGGTCCCGCCTCCATCTGGCGCTACCGCGACTTCCTGCCGATCGCGGGTGAACCGATCGACGTGGGCACCGGCTTCACGCCCCTGCTGAAGGCCAACCGCCTGGCCCACCGCCTCGGCCTCCGCAATCTCTACATCAAGAACGACGGCGTCAACATGCCCACGCTCTCGTTCAAGGACCGGGTGGTGTCGGTTGCCCTCACCCGTGCCCGCGAGCTGGGCTTCACCACCGTGAGCTGCGCGTCTACCGGCAACCTGGCCAACTCCACCGCCGCCATCGCCGCCCATGCCGGCCTGGAGTGCTGCGTGTTCATCCCCTCCGACCTGGAGTTGGGCAAGGTGCTCGGCACCCTGATCTACAACCCCACCCTGATGGCGGTGAAGGGGAACTACGACCAGGTGAACCGTCTGTGTTCAGAGGTGGCCAACACCTACGGCTGGGGCTTCGTGAACATCAACCTGCGCCCCTACTACTCCGAGGGCTCGAAAACACTCGGTTATGAGGTGATCGAGCAGCTCGGCTGGCAGTTGCCCGATCACATCGTGGCGCCTCTGGCCTCCGGATCGCTGTTCACCAAGATCCGCAAGGGCTTCGACGAGTTCATCAAGGTGGGCCTTGTGGACGAGAAGCCGGTGCGCTTCAGCGGCGCCCAGGCCGAAGGCTGCGCCCCCATCGCCCAGGCCTTCGCCGAGGGCCGCGACTTCATCACCCCGGTGAAGCCCCACACCATTGCCAAATCGATCGCCATCGGCAATCCGGCCGACGGTCCCTATGCCATCGACATCGCCAACCGCACCGGCGGCAGCATCGCCGCCGTGAGTGATGCCGAGATCATCGAGGGCATCAAGCTGCTTGCCGAAACCGAAGGGGTGTTCACCGAAACCGCTGGCGGCACCACGATCGCGGTGCTCAAGAAGCTGGTGGAGCAGGGCCGGATCGACCCCGGCGAAACCACGGTGGCGTACATCACCGGCAACGGCCTGAAAACCACCGAAGCCGTGGCGGACGCCATCGGTGCTCCTTACACGATCGAAGCCCGGCTCGACAGCTTCCAGACGGCCTGGGCCCAGGCCCAGGCCAGCCATGCCGCCCGCTGAGCCGGGCATTCGCAGGGCACACTCCTTCCTTCACCACCGATTCCACCTCTCGACCATGGCCGTTCAGGTTCTGATCCCCACCCCGCTGCAGAAGTTCACCGCCGACCTGGCCAATGTGTCGGTGGAGGCCAGCAGCGTGGATCAGCTGCTGCAGGCCCTGGAGGTCAAGTTTCCCGGCATTCTCGGCCGGCTGTGCGACGAGAACGGCAAGCTTCGCCGCTTCCTGAACGTGTACGTGAACAGCGAAGACATCCGTTTCCTCGACAATCAGGCCACTCCCCTCAAGGACGGCGATGAGGTGAGCATCGTGCCGGCGGTGGCAGGGGGCTGACCTCCCTCCCTGAATACGGGAACGCTTCCATTCCGTCACCTCCCGATCAGGACTGCTGGTGGGGCCGATCAGAGGTTCCGTTCCTCAGCAACCACGGCTGTGTTGATCTGGGCATAGCGTTGCCACAAAGGAACTTCATCGACCCGATGGGTCGACCGCCGCCATGACCCAGACCCTCAGCACCGGAGCGGCCTCCCACGATGGGCTGGCCAACGCCGAGATCTACGACTACCGCCAGGCCGCCAACCCGGTGCGCCCGGGCCTCACCGAACCGATCCCGTACCACGTCTGGCCGGCGGCCCTGCATGAGCGCGGCCCCACCGCGATCCTGCCGCTCGACCTGAGCCATCAGCTGGGCTGTGCGGGCCCGGCCACCAGTCCCGCCCTGGCGGCCCACTTCCTGCGCCTGCTCCCCGGGGAAGGAACCAAGGCGGCGGCCCAGGCCAGCAGCTCCCTCTTCTACGTGCTGCGCGGCCGGGGGCGGCTGGAACGTCCCGCCTCGGGGATCATCGCCAACCTTGAGCTGCACTGGTCAACGGGTGATCTGTTCGTGCTGCCCGCGGGCGTGGCGCCCCTGCTGCAGGCCAGCGAGGAGAGCGTTCTTTACTGGGTGCACGACGGTCCGCTGCTGACGCACCTGGGGGTCGAGCCCAGCCGGCCCCGGTTCCGCCCCCTGCATGTGCCCTCCGGACAGATCGAGGCGGAGCTGGCCCACCTGCAGGCCGACCCCAGCGCTGCCCGCAGCAACCGCATGAGCCTGCTGCTCGGCCATCCCGAATTCCCGAGCAGCCGCACCGTCAGCCACACCCTCTGGGCAATGGTGGGTCTGGTGCCCGATGGGGCCGTACAGCCGCCGCACCGTCATCAGTCCGTGGCCCTCGATCTGATCATCGACTGCGATCCGGGCTGTTACACCCTGGTGGGCACCGAACTCGATCCCACGGGGGCGATCCGCAACCCGCATCGGATCAACTGGGAACCCGGCGGCGCGTTCATGACCCCACCCGGCCACTGGCACGCCCACGTGAACGAGAGCGGCCGGATGGCCAGGCTGCTACCGATTCAGGATGCCGGCCTCCACACCTACCTGCGTAGCCTCGACATCCGTTTCGCGGGTGGGCTGGCCAGCCAGGACTGAGGAGGCGCGGGGAAGCCGCACCGGAGGCAGGCCCGGATGGGCCTCTTCCCACTGCTGAACCGAGGCACGGAAGCTGCCGCCATCGATGGTCTCCTCGGCGATCAGCCGCTCCACCAGGTGATCCATCAGATCCCGGCGGGGAGCCAGCACGGCAACGGCGGCATCAAGGGCAGAGGTGGCCAGGCTGCGCACCTGGGCATCGATGCGGTTGCCGGTATCGCGGGAATAATGGGGTTCTGAGCGGATCCAGTCGCGGCCCAGAAAGACCTCCGCTCCCTCGCCTTCGAGCGCTATCGGACCAAGGCTGGAGAAGCCGTAGCGCGTGACCATCTCCCGACAGATTCGGCTCACCATCTGCAGATCACCGGCAGCCCCCTGGGTGACCTCGCTGGAGCCGAACACCACCAGTTCGGCGGCCCGCCCCCCCAGCACCACCACCAGGCGCGCGAGCAGATAGGCCCGGCTGATCAGACCGGAATCAAGGATGTCCTCGTCGGGAACGGTACGGGCGAAACCACCCACACCTCCTGCCCGCGGCAGCAGGGTCACCTTGTCGAGCCGATCGGCATGGGGTACGAGGCAGGTCAGCAGGGCATGGCCAATCTCGTGGTAGGCGATCAACCGCTTCTTGGCGCTGTCCTGAAGCGGAGCGGCGGTGAGTCCCATGGTGATGCGCTCGAGAGCATCGCCGATGGCTGCATCGTCGATGGCGCTCTGCTGCCGCCGTGCGGTGAGGATGGCGGCCTCGTTGAGCAGGTTGGAAAGGTCGGCTCCGGAGAAACCGGGGGTTCGAGAAGCCCAGTCGGCGAGTGAGACCGTGGAGGCGAGGGGCCGGGAGCGGGCATGGACCGCCAGGATCGCTTCACGCCCGCGCCGGTCAGGGAGGTCGACGGTGATCCGGCGATCGAAGCGGCCAGGCCGCATCAGGGCCGCATCCAGCACATCCGGACGGTTGGTGGCCGCCAGCAGAATCACGCCGGAGTTCTCCTCGAAGCCATCCATCTCAGTAAGCAGCTGGTTGAGGGTCTGCTCGCGCTCGTCGTTTCCGCCGCCGATGCCGGCACCGCGCTGGCGTCCCACCGCATCGATCTCATCGATGAAAATGATGCAGGGCGCCTTGGCCTTGGCTTTGCGGAACAGGTCGCGCACCCGGCTGGCCCCCACGCCCACGAACATTTCCACGAACTCGGAGGCAGCCATCGAGAAGAACGGCACTCCCGCTTCGCCGGCTATCGCCCTGGCGAGCAGGGTCTTGCCGGTACCAGGGGGGCCCACGAGCAGCACACCCTTGGGGATCTTCGCCCCCACGGACGTGAAGCGCTCGGGGGAGCGCAGGAAGGTGACCACCTCCTGAAGCTCCTCCTTGGCCTCGCCAATGCCCGCGACGTCCTCAAAGCGCACGGTGGGCCCGCCTTCCGGCTGGAGGCGGGGCTGGCTGCGGCCAAAGCCCATCGCCTTGTTGGCCACCTGGGCGGATCGGCGCAGCAGCAGGCCCAGACCCAGCAGCAGGATGAGCACCAGCAGGGCATTGCCCACCAGACCTGCCGTGGCATCCTCGCGCTGCTCGTCGCGCACGGTGAGCGGGACCCGGGCCTGCTCGGCGGTACGCAGCAACTGCTGGTTCTCGCTGAAGACCGGCACGCGCAGGTTGCGGCCGTCGTTGAACTGCACATCCACCACCCGCTGGCGGGGGGAGAGCTCGAGGGAGCGAACCTTGCCCCGGCTCACGTCCTGCAGCAGCTGGCTGTAGGAGGGCGTGCCAGGCCGCGATCCCCAGAGGGTGAACGGGCGGGGCTCGGATGGCCGCGGGGCCGGGGCGGGCGTGCTGCTGCTCACGGTTGTCCCTGCATGGCCTCGATTTTAGCGATTTGACGAAAGGCAAGTCGGCAGCGGAAGATCATCGTTTGGTTTCAAGGAAGCGGGATGGCTGTTCCCAAGAAGAAAACCTCCAAAGGCAAGCGGAATCAGCGCCATGCCCACTGGAAAGCCAAGGCCGGCGTCGCGGCTGCCAAAGCCCTTTCGATCGGCAAGGCCGTTCTGAGCGGCCGTGCCCAGGGCTTCGTCTATCCGATCGCCGAGGAAGCGGAAGAGGCCGACAGCTGAGCCTGGGGCCGGCGGCAGCGTCGCCGGCCATCGAGTTCCACCATCCCCATCAGGGGCACATCCGCCTCCGAGGGACTGGCGAATACCCCCTCCCCCGCCAGGGGATCCTGGTAGAGCGGGGGCGGCAACGAAGCCAAGGTGGCCCGGACCAGGGCACGCACCTCGCTTGCTCGCATCCAACCGCCGCCGGAACGGCGCTGGCGCGCTTCGGCCTGCAGCCTCCACCGGTAAGGAAGCCCCCAGTGACAGGGGCGCAGCAACCAGAGACCGTCGGCCTTCCGCCACAGCGGGCGGTAAGCCTTCAGTTCGCGGTTCCAGCGCGGAAGCCACACCGACTCCTGCGCGGTGAGCGCAAGCCCTTCTCCCGTGCAACCCGGAACTGCGAGGTGAGAGGCGGCCAGAGAAGACAGCAGATTCTCCTCCACGGGACGGCAGCCCATCAGCCACCCCTCCAGCACCAGGGCATCGGCAGCACGGGGCTGCTCCTGCTGGGCCCGCTCCCCCTGCCCACCCGCGAGGGTCTTGTCGAAGCGGGGCAGCTGCAGAATTCCGCTGGATCGCCAGTCGTCCAGGCGCTGAAGCAGCAGCGGCAGATCATGACTTCCCGGCGGCACCCGGTTGACGCCGAAAGGGTTGCCCGCCAGCACGACCCTCCTGCGCTCGAGGGGGAGGTAGAGATCATCGATCGAAGCCACGGCCAGCCGCAGGCCCGCCAGCGGGGCCAGGGACTCCAGCAGCCGGCCCAGAGTGGATTTGCCGGCTCCCACCGGCCCGTTGAGCAGCATCAACGGACGTACCCCCCTGCCGGCGACCCGTGCGGCCAGCGCATCCAGCAGCGGTAGGGCGAAAGTGTCACGCAAGACCGGATCGGTGCGATCGGCCAGAGCCATGACCACCGGATCCGCAGCAGCGAGGCGGTGTTGCCAGGCCTCGATCCCCGCCTCCGATGGGCCTTCAGGTTCCAAGCTTGAACGCCTCCAGAACCACGGCCAGCATCAGGCCGATGCGCAGGTTGTCGGTCACGACCCAACCCAGGGAGGGCTCATCCCGCACCAGACGGCTGCGCAGCCGCACCATCACCTCGAAGGTCAGAACGACCAGGAACACCATCGCCGGCCGCCCACCCGGCACGGACGGCATCAGAAGGCTGGTGACGTTCTGACCCATGAAGAAACCCACGAGCAGAGCCAGGAGGGCCAGGCTGCCGGACCTCCAGTTGTTGCGCAGCTGACCCAGCACCCGACGGCTCCAGCTCGCGGTCAGTCCCTGGTAACGGGTGCGCTGCAGGGGCCGGCGGGTCATGGGGCCTCCATCAACTCCTGAAGCCACGACAGCGTGATCGGGCCGGTGGGGCCAGGAGCATGGGACGGCAGGGAGACCGGTGCGAGAGCCTGCCCACCGTCGAGCCCATCCACCACCGCCCGGGCCTGGCGGAAGGCGGAGGCGGGGTCGTGCCGGGACAGACGGCTCAGGGTGACCACACAGGCCAGACCGGCGGCGTCGGCGGCGGCCAGACCGACGGCGGAATCCTCCAACACCAGCACGCGGGCGGGATCGAGAGCCAGACGGCTCAGCGCCAGCCGGTAGCCCTCGGGGTCGGGTTTCATGGCGGTCACATCCTCGCCGCAGATCCAGGTTTGGAAGGCGGCGGCCACCGACGCCAGGGCACCTGCCGCGAACGCCTCCACGGCGGCCCGGCCGCTGGCGGTGACGATCGCCTGGGTGAGGCCGGCCTCGGCAGCCTCGGTGATCAGCCGTTTCACCCCGGAGCGCAGCGGCAGCGACCCGGCGCGCACCAAAGCACCGTAGTGCTGTTGCTTGGCCTGCACCAGTGCGTCGAGTCGCTCCTGAGCTGGCTCCGCTCCCTCCTGCTCCCGCAGCCAGGCCCGCAGCCGATCACGGCCGCCGCTCACCCGCAGAAGGCGGAGGTAGGTGTCGGGATCCCAGCGATAGGGCTCCCGGTGCTGGGCGAACGCCTGGTTGAACGCCGGCAGATGTCCGTCGAACTCGGTCTCGGCCAGGGTGCCGTCCAGATCCCAGAACAACGCCGCAAGCGGTGGGGCCATGGCCGTGGGGCCGGACGGGGTTCGAATCCCTGAACGTAGACCCGCCGGCGGAAGGGCCGACCGGGGGCACAATGCCTCCAAGCCGCCGATCGCCCCTGAACCCCTCTCCGTCCGAAGCCTGCTGGCGGCTCCCCCCGACGGTGGGATCTGACGACCTTTCCGACCTGGCTGCAGCGCTCCGGGAGGGCGGGGTGGCGGAGCTGCCGCCGGAACTGCTGGCGGTGCTGCATCGGCGAGGGCTGGAGCAATGGGAGGCGATCGCCGGCCTGCTGGATCCGGCGCCGGCCCCCGACCCACTGGCTCACTTCCCTGGGCTGGATACCGCTTTGCTGCGCCTGGAGCAGGCCTGCCGCCTGCAGGAGGGGGTGGCGATCTGCGGCGACTACGACGCCGATGGCATGACCAGCACGGCGCTGCTGGTGGGGGTGCTGCAACGGCTGGGGGCCAGGCCGCAGGCAGCGATTCCGAGCCGGATGGACGATGGCTACGGCCTCAACCCCGGCATGGTCGAGCGGCTGGCGGCTGAGGGTCTGCGTCTCCTGGTCACCGTGGACAATGGCGTCTCGGCCCGGGAGGCCCTGGAGCGTGCGCAGTTCCTGGGGGTGGAGGTGATCCTCACCGACCACCACAGCCTGCCGGATGAGCTGCCGCCCCATCTTGCCCTGCTCCATCCGGCGGTGACCCCCGAGCGCTCCCCCTACAGGGGACTGGCTGGGGTGGGGCTGGCCCATCTGCTGGCCAGCAGTCTCTGCCGGAGGCTCGGACGGAAGGATGGCCTCGAGATCGCCCACAACCTGTTCTGCATCGGCACGATCGCCGACATGGCGCCCCTGCAGGGGGTGAACCGACGCTGGCTGATCGACGGGCTGCCGGGCCTGAGGCACAGCCCCCTGGCCGGCCTGCAGGCCCTCCAGCAGATCGCCGGCCTTGAGGACATCCCCCTCGACGCCGAAGCCGTTGGATTCCAGCTTGCACCGAGGATCAATGCCGTAGGCCGTCTCGGCGATCCCCTGCTGGTGGTGGACCTGCTCACCACCGCGGATCCCGGACGGGCGCTGGAGCTGGCACGGGCCTGCGAAGTGCTGAACCGCCAGCGCCGTGAGCTCTGCCAGGCGATCGAAGCCGAAGCCCTGGCCCTGCTGGAGGCTGATGGGGAGCGGCGTTCGACATTCCTGCTGCTGGCCCAGAGTCACTGGCACCACGGTGTGATCGGCATCGTCGCCGCCCGGCTGGTGGAGCGGTTCGGCCGGCCCGTTGCTCTGCTGGCGGGGGATGGCGACGGACGGCTCCGGGCGTCGGTGCGTGCACCGAAAGGCTTTGCCGTCGACCGCAGCCTCACTGCCTGCGCCGACCTCCTGGAGCACTTCGGCGGCCATGCAGCCGCAGGCGGGTTCACGGTGCGCGCCGAGGCGGTGGCCAGCCTGCATGAGCGCCTGGAGCAGCTCGCCGTCGACTGGCTGGGCGAGCAGGGCAACGCGCTGCCGGTGGAGCCGGAGGTCCTGCTGCGGCTGGAGCGGATCGATGAGTCGTTCTGGCGGCAGCTGCAGCGACTGGAACCGTTCGGCATCGGCAACCCGGCTCCAGTCTTCTGGAGCAGCGGCTGCCGGATCGCGGCCCAGAAACTGCTGCGGGGCGGCCATCTCCAGCTGCAGCTGGAGCAGGGAGGCAGGGAACTGCGGGCGATGGCCTGGCGCTGGAACGGGCCACAGCAGCTGTGCGGTCCTGTGGATGTGGCCTACCGCCTGCGAAGGGACCGCTGGCAGGGCGTGGAGCGCCTCCAGCTCGATCTGGTGGCTCTCAGGCCGAGCCCGGAGGGCGAAGTGATGCTGCGCCGGGGCCAGCGGGACTACTGGTGCCGGCGACTGGGGGACACCGTGGTGGTGCGCAACGCCGAAGGGCGGGAGGTGATGGCCTCAGAAAGCGGCCATCCGCCCTATGTGCGCTCCCTGCTCGAGGAAGCCGCCATGGCCCTGGGCCTGGCGGCCTGATGTGGAGGGAAGATTCAGAGCGCCCCGCGGCGATAGAAGAGGATGAAGATCACGGCCGGACCGGCCAGAGTGATCAAGGCCAGGGCTCCGAAGTTGGCGATCAGATGGAAGTCGATGCCCATGGTTCGGTGGCTCTCGCGAGGGTCGCAGGCGTGACCTTAAGCGGCCGTCGCCCTGACCAGGGTCCTGGAGCGGTGGCGTTGTGACGGCTTGTCACAGCGTGCTGTCCCAACCTGTGTCTGAATGGGGGAATGAAGCACTGGCGATGCATCAGCGGCTGCGGTGCGTGTTGCCGCCTGGATCCCTCTCTGCGGAGCGAGGCCCTTGAGGCCCTGAGCACGGAGCAGCGGGAGCTGTATCTCTCGATGGTGGGGCCCGATGGCTGGTGCGTGCACTTCGACACCGGTGGGCGTCGCTGCCGCATCTACGAGCAGCGCCCCGACTTCTGCCGGGTGGAGAACCTGATGCGGCTCTTCGGGGCGGAAGACGACGATGCCGACGCCCTGGCGATCGCCTGCTGCACCCAGCAGATCCGCTGTGAGGAGGGAGGCCGTGGCAGGGTGATGCGGCGCTTCCGTCGCGCGATCCGCCGTCAGCCATGAATCAGTCTCCCGCGAACGACGCTGCCGCCGACACCCCCGCTGGCGGCCGCCCCGGCAGCTGGGGCGCGGTGTTTCTCTCCACCGCCACCACGGTGTTCCTGGCGGAACTGGGCGACAAGACCCAGCTCGCCGCCCTGCTGCTGTCGGCGGAGTCGGGACGGCCGGTGGTGGTGTTTCTGGGCGCATCCCTGGCCCTGATCAGTTCCAGCCTGGTGGGGGTGCTGCTCGGACGCTGGCTCTCCACTGTGATGGAGCCACGGCAGCTGGAGCGGGCCGCCGGTGTACTGATGGTGGCCCTGGGCCTGTGGCTCGGCCGACAGGCGGTGGTGCATCTGGCACCCCTTCCCGCCGGTATCTGACGCTCCCCTCCCCCGCTCGCTTCCCGCCGTTCGCCTGCCGCCGCCGATGCTCGCCCTGCTCGCCTCCACCTTCGCCACGGTGTTCCTGGCGGAACTGGGCGACAAGACCCAGCTTGCGATCGTCAGCATCAGCGGCACCTCCGCCCGGCCCGGGGCGGTGTTCGCGGGCAGTGCGGCGGCCCTTGTGCTCGCCAGCCTGGTGGGGGCGGCCGCCGGCGGCTCGCTCTCGAGCGTGATCCCCACCGATGCACTGCAGCTGGCGGCCTCCGTGGGATTCCTGATCATCGGCAGCCGCCTCATCCTGCGCTCCCGGGAGGAACCCGAACCGGCGGAAGGACCGGGCGAAGCACAGCAGGCCGGCGCTGACGAAGAGAAGGCGCCCACCGCTCCCTAAAGTCCGTTCATCACCTCCCCGTCGGGCGGTGGTCACCCCTGCAGTCTCCCAGCCAGTCGCTCATCACAGTCGCCCGCGGTTCCGCGACCTTCGGCGACCCAATTGCGTCGCCTGGCCAGTCCATTCGCGAGGAGCAGACACCGTGGTGCCGCCACCGCCCAATCCCCTGATTCCGCCTGCCGATGAAGTTCACGGTCGCTGACCTGCTCGATCAGCTCTCCACCAGCGAAACCCTTCCCCTGGTCAAGCTGGAAAAGTCTCTCGGCCTGGTGGATGCCCAGGAGAAGCAGCAGCTGCGGATCGGCATCGACGCCCTGATCCGCCTGGATCTGCTGCAGGAAACCCCCGACGGCCTGCTGAAGCGCGAGGTTCCGGAACTGGTCACCGCCCGGCTGCGCTGCTCCAGCAAGGGCTTCTGCTTCGCCTTGCGCGAGGACGGCGGTGAGGACATCTACATCCGTGATCACCAGCTCAACCACGCCTGGAACGGCGACAGGGTGCTGGTGCGCATCACCCGTGAGGGTGGCCGGCGCCGTTCGCCGGAGGGAAGCGTTCAGTGCGTGCTCGAGCGGAACACCACCAGCCTGCTGGCCCAGGTGGAGCGCCAGGAGGCTCGGCTGGTGGCGGTGCCCCTCGATGACCGGCTGCTTACCGCCATCGACCTCCCCGAAGGAGATGGCGCTCATCTCGAGCCTGCAGAGCCGGCGGTGGTGGACGTGCGCATCGACCGCTTCCCGGTGGGCCAGTTTCCGGCCCAGGGTCACGTCGCCCGCAGCCTGCCGGTCTCCGGCGGCGCGGAGGCCGACCTCGACCTGCTGCTCACCAAACATCATCTCCTCGAGCGCCCCCCCGCAGCCCGTTCGAGCCTGCGCTCCCCCTCCAGTGAACGGCAGGACCTCACCGCCCAGGTGACCCTTCTTCCCAGCGGCTGGAGTTCTCCTGAGGCCCCGGGCCTTCCCGCCCTCTCCCTAGAAGAGCGGGAAGGCGGCTGGCGGCTGTGGCTGCATGCCCCCGCCGTGGCGGAACGGGTGGGCGCGGGCAGCACGCTCGACGCCTGGCTGCGCGATCAGGGCGAGGCCTTCTGCCTCGGAAATCGCTGGCTGCCCCTGCTCACTCCTGCCCTGGCGAAGGCCTCCCAGTTTCGGGTGGGCGAGGAGCAGGACGCGGTGTCCGTGGCGCTGGATCTGAATGTGGCGGGCGAACTGGAGCACTATCGATTCACCCTCAGCAAGGTCCGGCCCAAAGCCTCGGTGGATGCCGTTGCCCTCTCCGCCCTGGCCGAGCGCAAGCCCAAGGCCCGCACCGTACCGGCCGCCCTCAAGCCCCTGAAGGATCACCTTCCGCTGCTGGAGCAGCTTGTAACCCTGGCCACCCTGCTGCGCCAACGTCGCCTGGCCTGCGGCTCGATCGATCTCGACCTGCCGATGCCCGCCCTTGAGCGCCTGGGCGACCTGCGCGTTCCCTCCCCTGATGCCGCCCTGCGCGGTTGGCTGGTGGAACTGCCGGCGGCGGATCCGGTGGGGCTGTTGCGGGAGGCCGTGCTGGTGGCTCACAGCGCTCTGGGACGGCACCTGGCCGCCCTCGGCCTGCCGGCCCTGTTCGCCCGCAACAGCGCTGCCGATCCCGCGGAGATCAATGAGGTTGCCAAGGCGGCGCTGGCTCTTGAGATCCCTCTGGAGCTGAGCCCCGAAGGCAACGCCAGCGCAGCCGAACTGGCAGCCGCCTTCGCTGCCACCGACCGGAGCCGTGCGCTGCAGCAGCAGCTGCGTGGCAGCCTCCAACCTGTCCAGCTCACGGAGGAACCCGGGGAGCATGCTCTGGCCGGAGAGACCGAGGCTTTCGCCCCCTGGTGCTGCCCGAGCCTCCACTACGCCGATCTCTGGAATCAGCAGCTCCTCGTGACGCTGCTCACCGATGGCAAGGACCGGCCGAGCGTGCGCCACAAGACCAGCGTCGATCTGGCCTCCGACAGCTGCCACGGGGCCGTGGACTGGCCGCTGTTCGCCCCGGCCGTGCTGGCGCCGTTCGAGCAGACCCGGGCCCGGGGACTGGCCCAGCGGCTCAACGGCCGCAGCCGCTTCCTGCAGGAGGTGCAGGACGACACCCTGGCGATGGCCCAGGCCCGCCATGCCGAACCGCTGGTGGGCCAGACCCTGCCGGGCGTGATCAGCGGCGTGCAGAGCTACGGCTTCTTCGTGGAGGTGCCGCCTTCGATGGTGGAGGGGCTGGTGCACGTGAGCTCCCTCAAGGACGACTGGTACGAGTACCGCAGCCGCCAGAACCGTCTGGTGGGACGCAAATACCGCCGCACCTACATGGTGGGCGATGCGGTGGAGGTGGAGATCCAGAAGGTGGATGCCCTGCGCCACCAGATCGATCTGGCGGTACTCCAGCCCGACCTGCCGGAGATGGAAGGGGAAGTCGAGGGCGAGGAAGCCCGTGAACCCCAGGCCGGCTTCGACGACGACAACGAGGACTGATCCATGGATCCAGTGGTGCTGGCGGTCTCCGGCGCATCCGCCCAGCCCCTGGCCGAGCGGGCGGTGGCTCTGTTGCTGGAGGCCGATCTGCCGGTGGAGATGGTCACCAGCCGCGGAGCGATCGGCGTCTGGCAGGCGGAGCTCGGCCTGCGGGTTCCCTCCGAACCTGAAGCCCAGGAACGGTTCTGGCGGGAGCGCACCGGCTGCCCGGGCGGCAGGCTCCGGTGCCATCGCTGGAACGACCAGGCGGCCGGCATCGCCAGCGGCAGCTTCCGCACCCAGGGGATGGTGATCCTGCCGGCCAGCATGGGCACGGTGGGCCGGATCGCGTCGGGGGTGGCCCTCGACCTGATCGAGCGGGCGGCCGATGTTCACCTCAAGGAAGGCAGGCCCCTGGTGATCGCGCCACGGGAGCTGCCCTGGAACCTGGTGCACCTGCGCAACCTCACCGCCCTGGCGGAGGCGGGCGCCCGGATCGCACCTCCGGTGCCGGCCTGGTACCACCGCCCCACCACGATCGAGGAGATGGTGGATTTCCTGGTGATCCGGGTGTTCGACGCCCTCGGTCTGGAGCTCGGCTCCCTGCGCCGTTGGCAGGGTCCCGTGGCGCCGTCATCCTCGCCCTGAGGCCCCTCCGTCCCTGCCGCTGCCCTTGGCCCTGCGTCCCCTGCTGCTGCTGCCCCTGCTCTCGCCCCTGCTGGCCGCGTTGCTGGTGGGAGCACTGAATCCGCAGCCCGCCGTGAGCCTGCGTCTGCTCACCTGGAACAGCCCTTCCGTACCGATCGGGGCCTGGATCGCGGCGGCGGCGGGCACCGGGGCCGCGCTCAGTGGCGGCGCCGCCGCCCTGGCGATCGGAGAAGCCGGTGGCTCCATGCGGCGGCGGGTGCGGCGCCGGCACGGGGACGCCTCAGGCGAACCGGCCGGCGGCGAAGTCTGGGACAACCTCCCCGGCCGGGAGGCGGCCCAGGCCCCGCCGAGGCGGACGTGGCGCCCGCAGGCGATGGACGGGCCGGCAGGTTGGCATGCCGGTCCATCCAGAGCACCCGGCGAGACGTCGCCCACGGTCGCGGTGCCATTCCGGGTGCTGCGGCGCGGCGACGAGGTGAACGTGCCGGCGGCGGAACCCGAACGGGGGGGACGGCAGCAGCGGAGGGCTCCGGAACCCGAACCGGTGGCGGTGGCGGCCGACGACGACTGGGGTGCCGCCGAGCGGGACGACTGGTGAACCGACGGACCTGCCTAATGTTCCTGCTTGCCATGAGCGAACCGATCCGGTGACCGACAGCGCCTCCGTTCCCAGCCCGGCTTCCGGGACCGCAGCCCCTGCCAAAGCCAAGCCTCCGGCGCCGGAGGATCAGCCGTTCGCCACCTTCGTGCCCGACCTGCTGCTCCCTGCCCTGAGCCGCGAGATCGAGGCCTACGGCGGCCCAGCACCGGCCCTCGTGTTTGAGGAGGGCCCGATGCCGGTCGTGGGCAGCGACTGCTGGATGGTGAAGGGAACCCTGCCGGGCGAGCGGCGGTTCTGGCTCTGCTTCACCGAGCCCGACATCGGCAGCGCCAAAACGATCGCGGTGGCCGAAGCCGGGGCTGACCCGACGCTTCTGGAGTCGTTCCTGATCGACGAACGCAAGATGACGCTGGCCCTGATCGTCTCGCGGCTGGTGCAGCGGCTCAACGGCCAGAAATGGCTGGGGCCCAACTGAGGCGCCTGCCGCTTCACATCCCGCGCTGGCTCGGGCCCGTGCCCCCTACGATGGCCGGATTGCGTCCGCTGCCGCACGATGGTGCCTCCCGCCGCCACTGCCTCCGCTCCGGTTCAGCCGATCGGCACCCCGGAGGCCCCGGCCATCAAGGACCCGGTGAAGGACACGATCCTCACGCCGCGCTTCTACACCACCGACTTCGACGCCATGGCGGCGATGGACCTCCGCCCGAACGAGGCGGAGCTGGAAGCCATCTGCGAGGAGTTCCGCAAGGATTACAACCGACACCACTTCGTGCGCAACGAGGAGTTTGAAGGCGCAGCCGACAAGCTCGACCCCGAAACCCGCAAGGTGTTCGTGGAGTTCCTGGAGCAAAGCTGCACCTCGGAGTTCTCCGGCTTCCTGCTCTACAAGGAGCTGAGCCGCCGGATCAAGGAGAAGAACCCCCTGCTGGCCGAGTGCTTTGCCCACATGGCCCGCGATGAGGCCCGCCACGCCGGCTTCCTGAACAAGGCGATGAGCGATTTCGGCCTGCAGCTGGATCTGGGCTTCCTCACCGCCAACAAGGCCTACACCTACTTCAAGCCGGCCTACATCTTCTACGCCACCTACCTCTCCGAGAAGATCGGCTATTGGCGCTACATCGCCATCTACCGCCACCTCGAGAAGAACCCCGACAGCAAGATCTTCCCGATCTTCAACTTCTTCGAGAACTGGTGTCAGGATGAGAACCGCCACGGCGATTTCTTCGACGCCCTGATGAAGGCCGTGCCCAGCACTGTCACCGGCTTCACCGCCAAGCTCTGGTGCCGTTTCTTTCTGCTGGCCGTTTTCGCCACCATGTACGTGCGTGACGTGGCCCGCAAGGAGTTCTATGAGGCCCTCGGTCTCGACGCGCGCGAGTACGACAAGTACGTGATCGCCAAGACCAACGAAACTTCGGCCCGCGTCTTCCCCGTTGTCCTCGATGTGGAGAATCCCAAGTTCTGGGATCGGCTTGAGCGGCTGGTGACCAACAACCAGGCCCTCAGCGAGGCCGACGCCTCCAACGCACCGGCTCCGATCAAGGCCCTGCGCAAACTTCCCTACTGGGGCGCCAACGCCCTGGAGATGGCCAAGCTGTTCCTGATGGCGCCGATCGCCAGCAACCGCTTCCAACCCGCGGTGCGCTGAAGCCTTGACCCCGTCCACCACACCCTTGGCCAGCCGCCTGCCAGCTGGCCTTCATGACCCCTCCTGGCGGTCCGTTCTTGAACCGGTTCTGGCCGGCGGCCGTGCCGCCGGCGCCGAACTGGTGGAAGTGTTTCTTGAGCGCACCGATCACATCGGTGTGCTGGCTGAGCAGGAAGCGATCACCAGCGTCAGCCCTGCCTTCGCCACCGGTGCCGGCATCCGCGTGTTCCTCGAAGGGCGCGACGGTTTCGTCTCCACCAACGACCTCAGCGCCGCCGGCCTCCTCAGCGCTCTCGATCAGGCCCTCGGCATGCTGGGGCTTCTGCGCCCCGCCGGCGCCCAAGTTGGCTTTGCGGGCCTTCCCGACCTTCGGGATCACGGTTCCGGCAAGCAGCTGTGGCTGGAGCAGTGCCCGACGCTGGCCGAATCCACCCATCGGCTCCTGGAGGGCACCAACCTCCTGCAACGGCACGGTCGTCATCTGCAGGCGCGGCGTGCCACCTACGCCCGCGACTGGCAGGAGGTGCTGGTGGCCGCCAGCGACGGCACCTTTGCCCGTGACATCCGCCTGCACCAGTCGGTGGGTCTGAGCGTGCTGGCCGCCGACGGCGACCACCGCGCCAGTCTCGGCCGCCGCTACGGCACCTCGGACAGGCCCGATGATCTCCGTGCCTGGGATGCTGAGGCAGCCGCCCTTGATCTCAGCGAGAGCACCGCCCGCATGCTCTACGCCGACTATGTGGAAGCCGGCCAGTTTCCAGTGGTGCTGGCCAACCGCTTCGGCGGTGTGATCTTTCATGAGGCCTGCGGCCATCTGCTGGAAACCACCCAGGTGGAGCGCGGCACCACACCCTTCGCCGATCGTGTCGGTGAGCCGATCGCCCATGAGGCGGTGACGGCGATCGATGAAGGTTTGAGCGATGGGGCCTTCGGCTCCCTGTCGATGGACGACGAGGGCATGGAACCACAGCGCACCGTTCTGATCGAGAACGGTGTCCTGCGCCGCTTCCTCTCCGACCGGGCCGGCGAACGCCGCACCGGCCATGCCCGCACCGGCAGCGGCCGTCGCCAGAGCCACGCCTTCGCCGCCGCCAGCCGCATGCGCAACACCTACATCGCTGCCGGCCCCCACACCCCCGCCGAACTGATCGCCTCGGTCGACCGTGGCCTGTACTGCAAGTCGATGGGAGGTGGCAGTGTCGGTCCCACCGGCCAATTCAACTTCGCCGTGGAGGAGGCCTTCCTGATCGAGAATGGCGAGCTCACCAAGCCGGTGAAGGGGGCCACCCTGATCGGCGAGGCCAAGGAGGTGATGCCCCGCATCTCGATGTGTGCCAACGACCTCGACCTGGCCGCCGGCTTCTGCGGTTCTGTGAGCGGCAGCATCTTTGTGACGGTGGGCCAGCCCCACATCAAGGTGGATTCGATCACGGTGGGGGGCCGCTGACCATGACGATCAGCACCACACCACGGCCGGAAGCCTCCTCCGGACTCGATGCGGTGGAACTGCGTCAGCGCCTGGTGGATCTGGCGGCCGCCAGCAGCGTGAAGCGCTGGGATCTGGGGGCAGGCTGCAGTACCGACACCTCCGTGCAGGTGGACCGGGGCGAAGCCAAACAGATGAAGGGGGCCCAGCGCAGCGCCATCACCGTGCGGGTGTGGAACGATCAGGGGCTGGTGGGCGTCACCAGCACCTCGGATCTCACCGACTCCGGACTGGAGAGGGCCCTGGCCGGCGCCCGCGATGCCAGCGCCTTCGGTAACCCGGAGGACACGCCGGGCTTCTCTCCCCTGGCCACCGCGCCGCTGGCCGATTTGGAGCAACCCCTGCATCAACCGGTCGGCATCCTCGAACTGCTCGACACCCTCAAGCAGGCCGAACGGGATCTGCTCGGCCGTCATCCGGCCATCGGCACCGTTCCGTACAACGGTCTGTCGCAACGGAGCAGTGAGCGGCTCTATCTCAACAGCGACGGAGCCTGCCGCCAGCAGCGGCTCACCACCGCCAGCCTCTATCTCTATGCCCGCGCCGAGGAGAGCGGCCGCAAGCCGCGCAGTGCCGGCGCCGTGCGTCTGGCCTACGGCGCCGACAGCCTCGACATCGCCGGCTGCATCGAGGAGGCCGCCGCCCGCACCATCGCCCATCTTGACTACGCCCCGATCGACACCGGCCGCTACACCTGCGTGTTCACGCCCGAGGCCTTCCTCGATCTGATCGGCGCCTTCAGCAGCATGTTCAACGCCCGCTCCGTGCTCGACGGCGTCAGCCTGAGCACGAAGGAGTCTCTGGGAACACCGGTGGCCGTGCCGTTCCTCTCGATCCACGACAACGGCCTGCACCCTGGCAACATCGGTGCTTCCACCTTCGATGGCGAAGGCACCCCCACCCGCAGGCTGGCGCTTGTGGAAGGGGGCACCCTGCGCAATTTCCTCCACTCGGAGGCCACAGCCAGGGCGTTCGGTGTCAACCCCACCGGCCATGCCGGTCTGGGCGCCAAGGTGTCGGTGGGACCCGACTGGTTCGAGATCGGGCCCACTCCCGGTAGCGGCGGCGGTGCCAGTGGCCTGGACCACGGAGTGGGTGACGGCGATCCCCGCGGGCTCGTACTGATCGATTCCCTCTCCGCCCTGCATGCGGGAGTGAAGGCCAGCCAGGGTTCCTTCTCCCTGCCGTTCGATGGCTGGCTGGTCCGCGGCGGCGAGAAGCGCTCGATCGAGGCGGCCACCGTGGCCGGTGACATCCGCCAGTTGCTCCAGGGCATTGTGGGCTTCGAAGGCGAAGCCAAGGTGACGCCCGGCGGGTTATCTCCCCATGTCTGGGTGGAGGGTCTGTCGATCACCGGCGAAGGCTGAGCCGAGGCCGCTCCGAGCGAGGCAAACAGCGATGAAGGTCCTGTTCTGGGGCACCCCGGCCTATGCGGTGGTCACGCTCGATGCCTTGGTGGCAGCGGGCCATGAGCTGGTGGGGGCGGTCACCCAGCCGGATCGGCGCCGGGGAAGGGGCCGCGACCTGTTGGCCTCGCCGGTGAAAGCGAAGGCTCTGGAGCTGGGCGTGCCGGTGTTCACCCCGGCGCGCATCCGCCGCGAACCCGACAGCCAGCAACAGCTGGCAGAGCTGGGTGCAGAGCTGTCGGTGGTGGTGGCCTTCGGGCAGATCCTGCCCACCGAGGTGCTCGACCAGCCGCCGCTGGGCAGCTGGAACGGCCATGGTTCGCTGCTGCCCCGCTGGCGGGGCGCTGCGCCGATCCAGTGGGCCCTCATGGAGGGCGACGCCCAGACGGGCGTAGGGATCATGGCCATGGAGGAGGGGCTCGACACCGGCCCGGTGCTGCTGGAGCGGGCGCTGTCGATCGGTCTTCGAGAAAATGCCCACGAGCTGGCCATCCGGATGGCGAACCTCACCGCTGAGCTGTTCGTGGAGGCCCTGCCCCGGATCGCGGCCGGCGGTGCGGGAAGCCGATCGGATCGCTGGGGCCGGCTGGGTCTCTCGCCCCAGGGCCTGGAGGGCGTGCGGTTGGCGCGACCGATCGCCAAGGACGACTTCCGCATGGATTGGAACCGCCGAGCCCTTGAGCTCCATCGCCAGGTGATGGGGCTCTACCCCGGGGCCTTGACCAGCCGCGGTGAAACACGCCTGAAACTGCGGGCCACGGAACCTCTGGTGCGGCGGCTAGCCCCATTCCTGTCCCAGGAGGCTGCCGTGCTTGCTGAACAGCATGTTCCTGGCCCGGGCGGCGTTCCTCCAGAAGTCCCACCCGGCACAGTGCTCGAGGTGGTGGAGAAGCTGGGGCTGGTGGTGGCCACGGGCGGCTGTCCCCTCTTGGTGCGGGAGGCTCAGCTGGAGGGGAAGGGCCCGAGCAGCGGCCAGGCGATGGTGCAGCAACTGGGGTTGCGGCCGGGAGATCGGCTAGGGGCTTGAAGATTTGTGTTGTCAGCAGGAACTAACACATGCTCCCATTCCTGGACCCGATAGACCGTCCCTGAGGGGTTGAAGGCAAGGGTCATGAACAGCAAAGCCCATGGCGATCTTTGCCTGGTGCGCTCCACCGGGAACGGTTGCCTGATTTACCGTGACATGGTGGGCCGCTTCGTAGTGCTGCATCCGGCCGCTCCCGAACAGGGCAAGCCCGCGGCCACTCTTGCCGGCGCCTATGCGGAATGCCGGGGGTTGGAGAAAATGGAGCGAGCGATCGTGGCGGAACCCACCGGCTGAGCGTTCAGACGGGCGCAGTGTTGGCCTGCGGCTGGCGACGGTGCAGTTCGTGCAGTCCCTCCAGCTGGTTGTGCACTGACACCAGTTGATCGCGGATGTGGCGACTGTTATCGATACGGGCCAGAGCCAGAAGCATGGCCTCCACTTGGGCCTTGCAGTCGATCAACACGCGGCACTCGGGAGAACCGGGTTCGTAGGTCATCGAAGGAGAGTCAACAACACCTAGTGCACCGCAGCCCGACCAGAGAAACTGTCGCAAGCACTGCGCTTTCGCAGGCCCGCTTCCTCGGCTGCCTGTTTCTCAGCGCCGACGCCGGGGTGCTGGAGAGCGGCTGTCCCGCCGAGGGGCGCCATCCCGCCGGCGGCCCCGCCCGCCGCTGAGATCCAGCGGCGGTGCACGGAGCACGGTGGGCTCGAACCCCTCTACCTCCTGGCGCGGCAGGGTGGTGCCGATCAGCCGCTCGATGGCCCGCAACAGCTCATGCTCCTCGGCCGCCACCAGGGAGATCGCGTGACCGTTCTGCCCGGCGCGGCCGGTGCGACCGATGCGGTGCACGTAGTCCTCGGCCACATTGGGCAGATCGAGGTTCACCACGTGGGGCAGCTGGTGGATGTCGATACCGCGGGCGGCGATGTCGGTGGCCACGAGCACCCGCACCTCACCGCTCTTGAAGCCGGCCAGGGCACGGGTGCGGGCTCCCTGGCTCTTGTTGCCGTGGATGGCCGCCGCCGAGAGCCCCTCGGCCTCCAGGCGATCAGCCACCCGGTTGGCGCCGTGCTTGGTACGGGAGAACACCAGCACCTGCTGCCAGTCGTTGGTGCGGATCAGGTGGCTCAACAGCTCCGGCTTGCGGGCCATGTCACAGGGATGGAGCAGCTGCTCCACCGTGGTGGCGGCCCGGTTCTCCGGAGTGGCCTGCAGATGCACCGGGTTGTGGAGCAGACCGGTCGCCAGCTTGCGGATCTCGCCGGAGAAGGTGGCGGAGAATAGCAGGTTCTGACGATGGCTCGGCAGCAGCGAGAGGATGCGGCGGATGTCGCGGATGAAGCCCATGTCCAGCATGCGGTCGGCCTCATCCAGCACCAGGATCTCCACCCGATCCAGGCGCAGGGCGTTCTGCTGATGGAGGTCCATCAGGCGGCCCGGCGTTGCCACCAGCACATCCGCCCCGCGCCGAAGACGCTGCATCTGCGGATTGATGCTCACGCCACCGAACACCACATCGGCGCGTAGATCAAGGTATCGGCCGTAGGCGACCACGCTCTCCCCCACCTGGGCTGCCAGCTCCCGGGTGGGGGTGAGCACCAGAGCACGCACCACGCCGGCCCGGGCGTGGGGACCGTGGCGCAGACGCTCCAGCATCGGCAGGGTGAAGCCGGCGGTCTTGCCGGTGCCCGTCTGGGCCGCCGCCATCACATCGCGCCCCTCCAGGACGGCGGGGATGCACTGGCGCTGGATCGGCGAAGGGGTGCGGTAGCCCTTGCCGGCCACGGCCTTCAGGATCGGCTCAGAGAGGCCGAGGTCGGCGAAATCAGCCGCCAGGCCTGCCTCAGGAGGAGCGATCGTGGTGAAGGGCACCAGGGGTGGGGCGCCGCCTTCCGGCGAGCTCTCCGCCTTGGCGGCGACAGGATCGGAGCGCCGCCGTGGGGAACGCGAGGGGGAAGCACCACCCGACGGACTGGCGGCAGCGGAGCGGCGGGTGGAGCCGGAGGAAGGCGTGGCGATCGGGGCGCGGATGCAGGTGGTTCAACCCTAGGTGGGTCCACCCCCTTGCCCACTCACGGTTGGAAGTGCTGGCAGCGTTCGCACGGGCCCTCCGGCAGGACGGCGCAGCGCAGCAGGGGACTGCGGGCATTGAAGCGACAGCGGGGATCGCCGATCACCCAGCCGCCGTTCCACGGACGCGCATCCTGCGGCTGGTCCTGGGGCTTGACCTGAAGCGCCACGCTCGCCAGCTCGTAGCGGCCATCGCGGAGGTGGTAGCGGTGCCGGCGCTGCAGCACCAGGAAACTGCGGCCGCCATGGGCGAGCCAGCGACCCGGCTGGGGCACTTCGGCCAGGGCCTCCACCTGCAGGCTGTCGATCAGGCGGTCGGAATCGATCTGGCGGAGCTCGATGCGCATGGGATCAGGAAGCGCCACCTTCGTCCTGGGCCGGCGGCAGCAGACGCTCCGAGAACCCCCACAGGAACAGGGCGGCCACGCTGAGCAACAGCGCCCATTCCGGAATCACCACCGAGGGCAGACTCAGACGCAGCAGCAGCCGCAGCCCCACCAGACCCACCGCCAGGTAACCGGCCGTCTCGAGATGGCGATACACCTCCAGCCAGCGGATGAACAGCTCCGCAGTGAGGCGCAGGGCGATGACGCCGATCACCCCGCCGGCCATCACCAGAGCGAGCCGATCGGTCACCGCCACCGCCGCCGCCACGCTGTCGAGGGAGAAGGCCAGATCGGTGAAGGCCAGGGTGGCGACCACCGCACCCATGCCGGCGGCATGGCCATGGGCTGGGGCGGTCGCGATGGCTGGATCCCCAGGGCCCGTGCCCTCAGAGCCTCCCCCGGCCGGCTCGTCGTCGGCCCCCAGCAGATGGCGACCGCAGAGCCAGAGCAGATAGGCCGAGGCCGCCAGTTCCAGGGGCCAGAAATCCAGCACCCAGCGTGCGGCCACGATCAGCGCCAGGCGGAACAGCAGGGCCAGCAGCAGGCCGAGGTTGAGGGCCTGGCGCTGGCGGGCCGGATCGTGCAGCCGTCGGGAGATCGCGGCCAGAGCGATGGCGTTATCGGCCGAGAGCACGGCCTCAAGCGCCACCAGCAGGGGCAGCAGCAGGGCCACCTCCCCCCACTGGTCGGCCGACTGGATCAGCGGCGTGAGGGATTGAACCGATTCCGCTTCCATCGCAGGGCCTTCGCTCGGCAATGGAGCGGCAAAGGATGCACTCTAGAAACGTCCCCCCCTTCAGCAGAAGCCGGTCGATGGAGCTCTACAGCCGGCTGGTTCATGCCGAGGCGGGCCACCGGGTGGTGTGCGTGCGGGCGCGGCAGAACGACCACGAGCTGGGCAGCGCCCTGGGGGAAGGGGCGACAGCAGAGGAAGCCGAGGACCGGGCCCTGGAGCGACTGCGTCAGCGCCTCGGCGACGCCCCATCGGCAGGGAGCGATGACGACCAGGAGCCTGCCGCAGCACCGACATCAACGCCCCCGAAAGCTGCGGCACCCCTCCGCTCCACCGCCGCAGCCTCACCCTCGCTGCCCCCCCTCTCTGCCCATCCCTCAGCCCCGGCCCCCCCATCAACGGCGCCCTCTGCCCCCGCCGAGGCAGCCCCGCAGGAACCACCTCCTGACCCCGACGACTGGAGCGGCGAACTGGCAGCGCTGGATCGGGAACTGCAGCGGCTGGGCTGGAGCAGGGAGCAGGAGGCGCTCTACCTGGAGCGGGCCTTCGGTCATCCCAGCCGCAGCCGACTCACCACCTATGCCGACCTGCTGGCCTATCTGCGGGCCCTGGAGACCATCGTCCCGGGGCAGGATCCCGAGCAGGTGGCGGTGCCCCTGCGGCGCCGGGATCTGCTGGCGCAATCGGACGACCTGCTGGCCCGGCTCGGTTGGCAGGCCGAGCAGGGGCGGAGGTTCCTGGAGCAGCAGCTCGGCGCCAGCAGCCGCAGCCAGCTCGACGACGGCCAGTTGCTTCAGTTCAACCTGTTGCTGGAGGAGGCCCTGCTCGAGGCCGGGGGGACGCATGCGAGCCTGGACCCAGAGCCTGAACTCCCTTCCCCTCGATGAGCCTCCGCATCGGCATCAACGGCTTCGGCCGCATCGGTCGCCTGGCCTTCCGCCGCGCCTGCAGCGTCGCCGACGTGGAGGTGGTGGCGATCAACGACCTGATCGATGTGGAGTATCTGGCCTACATGCTCCGCTACGACTCCACCCACGGACGCTTCCAGGGCGAGGTGGAGGTGGAGAACGGCCAGCTGGTGGTGAACGGCAAGCCCATCCGCATCACCGCCGAGCGCGACCCGGGCAACCTGAAGTGGGGCGATGTGGGCGCCGACTACGTGCTGGAGAGCACCGGCTTCTTCCTCACGGATGAAACGGCCCGCGCCCATCTCAATGCCGGGGCGCGCCGGGTGGTGATGAGCGCCCCCTCCAAGGACGCCACGCCGATGTTCGTGATGGGGGTGAACCACAGCAGCTATGTGGGCCAGCTGATCGTGTCCAACGCCAGCTGCACCACCAACTGTCTGGCGCCGATGGCCAAGGTGGTGCACGACAACTTCGGCATCGTGAGCGGGCTGATGACCACCGTGCACGCCACCACCGCCACCCAGAAAACCGTGGACGGCCCCTCGGTGAAAGACTGGCGCGGTGGCCGCGGAGCCGCCCAGAACATCATCCCCAGCTCCACGGGCGCCGCCAAGGCCGTGGGCCGGGTGATCCCCGAGCTCAACGGCAAGCTCACCGGCATGGCCTTCCGCGTTCCCACCCCCGATGTTTCCGTGGTGGACCTCACGGTGAACCTGGCCACCCCCGCCAGCTACGAACAGATCAAGGCGGCGATGAAGGCCGCCAGCGAGGGAGCGATGGCCGGCATTCTCGGTTACACCGAAGATGAGGTGGTGAGCACGGATTTCCTCGGTGAAAGCTGCACCTCGGTCTTCGACGCCAAGGCGGGCATCGCGCTGAGCGACACCTTCGTGAAACTGGTGGCCTGGTACGACAACGAGTGGGGCTACAGCTGCAAGTGCATCGATCTGATGCGGCACATGGCCACCGTGGCCTGAGACCAAGCCTCGTCTCAGCTGCGGGCTGGGCAGTGGCGCCGGATGAGGGAAACGCCGATGCCCAGCCGCTCCTGATGGGCATAGGCCTCCTTCTCCAGCGCCTTCTCTCGTGGTGAGACGCCGGCGTAGAGCGGATCGGCCAGCTGTTCGCGCAGCCGCGGGCTCAGGTTGGTGTCGAGCCCCAGCACCACCGGAGCTGCCTCCAGGGAGCCGCCGGCGCAGCTCTGGGCCACGTGGATGGCTTCGTGGTTCAGCACCCGCGCGAACTCGAGCGAGCCTTTCTGCACCAACTCCGGCTGCACCCGCAGGGTGCGTTCGGCATGGTCCCACTCACCGGCGGCCCCGGGCCTGCGGGGCTCCTCCAGCACCAGCCGCGCGCCTGTTGCCTGCAGGGCCTGCAGAAGGTCGCTGATTGCCTGGCGTTCGCTGTCGAAGCGGGGTGGATCAGCAATCCGCGCGCGGATCTGGGCGAGGGTCAGTTCCGGCTCGCCCGGCCGTCGCCGATAGCGGTAGCGGGTACCGCCATTGGGAAGGGGCTCAGCCACCGGAATCCAGGCCTGGTCTCCCTGGCTGAGTTCGTCGAACAGGCCGCTCTGCACCAGGGCCAGGGGTTGTTCATCGGGGTCCGGGAGCGGCAGGCGGCGATGCAGAAGCTGCGGGAGCGCAGCGTTGCGCGCCGCCAGGGAGGCGGCGCCCTCGAACAGATCCGGAACCGCCGCCAGGCCGAGGCAGAGGGTGACGGCGCTGACCGCCAGGGTGAACGGGCCGGTCCAGGTGCGCCGCTTCAGCCGGCCACCGCAGCGCCCGCACACCGGAGACGACCGTGGCAGGTACTGCACACGGAGGGGCAAGCCCTGACAGCTGGGACAGCGGAAACGGGGCATCGGACCGTGAACCCTCCGCCTTCCAGCTTGACGGGTGGAAGGGCGCCGCGGGTGGCGGGGTCCGGTTGCGAAGATCACAGCTTCTGCCTCCCCGCCGCCGATGCCCCTCACCGCCCTGGTGCGCCAGCTCCAGCAGGTGCCGCTCACCGGTGAACTGGGGGCACGCCTGCAGCGCAGCGACCGGCTGCGCCTCGGCGGCGGGGGACGGGCAGCCCGGGCACTGGTGAGCAGTGCCATGGCCGGTGCAGCGGGAGCACCGCTGCTGGTGGTGGTGCCCACCCTGGAGGAGGCCGGTCGCTGGGCCGCCCTGCTGGAGCTGATGGGCTGGAGCAGCTGTCACCTCTATCCCACCAGCGAAGGTTCGCCCTACGAACCCTTCGATCCCACCAGCGAGATCACCTGGGGGCAGTTGCAGGTGCTTGGGGAGCTGCTCGATGGCGGCGAGCGGTTCGCCATCGTGGCCACCGAGCGGGCCCTCCAGCCCCACCTGCCGCCGCCGGAGGCCCTTCGCTCCCGCTGCCTGAGCCTGCGCAAGGGCGACACGGTGAACCTGGAAGAGCTGGGGGACACCCTGGCCCGGCTCGGCTACGAGCGGGTGCCGACGATCGAGCAGGAGGGCAGCTGGAGCCGGCGGGGCGACATCGTCGACGTGTTCCCGGTGAGCGCCGAACTGCCGGTGCGGCTGGAGTTCTTCGGGGAGGATCTGGAGAAGCTGCGGGAGTTCGACCCCGCCACCCAGCGCTCCCTCGATCCGATCGAGGTGGTGCGCCTCACCCCCACCGGCCACGGGCCGCTGATCGCGGCGGCCCTGCGCGAGAGCCTCCCCGACGGCCTTGATCAGCTGCTCGATCCCGAGGCCTTCAACCAGCTGCTGGAAGGCGGCACGCCCGAGGGCCTCAGGCGGCTGTTGGGCAGGGCGTGGGAGCAGCCGGCCTCGCTGCTCGATTACCTGCCGCCCAGCACCTTGATTGCCGTCGACGAACGGCGCCACTGCCTCTCCCATGGCCAGCAGTGGTTCGACCACGCCGACAGCCACCACGGCGACGTGATGGCCGAACGGGCGGCTGCCTCCGGCCTGACTCCCGCCGAGGTGGCCGAACTGCTGCCCCCCTCGCTGCACCGGCCCCCCGCCGAGGCCCTGTTGCTTACGGAGGCTTTCAGCGGCTTCGATCTGGCGGAGCTGCAGGAGAGCGACAGCCATCCCAATGCCTTCGATCTGGCCTCCCGGCCGGTGCCCGCCCACCCCAATGCCTTCGGGCGGCTGGCGGCGCTGATCAAGGGGTTCCAGGCCGAAAAGGCGCGGGTCTGGCTGCTCTCGGCCCAACCCAGCCGTGCGGTGGCCCTGCTGGAGGAGCACGACGCGATCGCGCGCTTCGTGCCTAATCCGGCCGACTTCCCGGCCATCGACCGGCTGATCGAGCAGAGCACGCCGGTGGCCCTCAAGCTGCGCGGCACCGCCGAGCTGGAGGGGCTGCAGCTGCCGGCCTGGAAGCTGGTGCTGATCACCGACCGGGAGTTCTTCGGCCAGCACGCCCTGGCCGCCACCGGCTACGTGCGCCGACGCCGCAAGGCCGCCAGCCGCACGGTGGATCCGAACAAGATGCAGCCGGGCGACTTCGTGGTGCACCGCAACCACGGCATCGGCAGATTTCTCAAGCTCGAGAAGCTGGCGATCAGCGGCGAAACCCGCGACTACCTGGTGGTGCAGTACGCGGACGGTCTGCTGCGGGTGGCCGCCGACCAGCTCGGCAGCCTGGGGCGCTACCGGGCCACCGGTGAGCAGGCACCCGAGCTCAACCGCATGGGTGGCACGGCCTGGAGCAAGGCCAAGGAGCGAGCCCGCAAGGCCGTGCGCAAGGTGGCGCTCGATCTGGTGAAGCTGTATGCCGAACGGCACCAGTCGCCCGGCTTCGGCTACCCCCCCGACGGCCCCTGGCAGAACGAACTGGAGGATTCCTTCCCGTACGACCCCACCCCCGACCAGCTGAAGGCGATCGTGGAGGTGAAGCGCGATATGGAGAAACCCCAGCCGATGGATCGGCTGGTCTGCGGCGACGTGGGCTTCGGCAAGACCGAGGTGGCGATCCGCGCCATTTTCAAGGCGGTCACCGCCGGCAAGCAGGTGGCGATGCTGGCGCCCACCACGGTGCTGGCACAGCAGCACTGGCGCTCCCTGAGCGAGCGCTTCGCTCCTTATCCGCTGAAGGTGTCGCTGCTCAACCGCTTCCGCACGGCCGCCGAACGCAAGGTGATCCAGGAGGGTCTGGCCGAAGGGACCGTGGACGTGGTGGTGGGCACGCACCAACTGCTGGGCAAGGGCACCCGCTTCAAGCAGCTTGGCCTGCTGGTGGTCGACGAGGAGCAGCGCTTCGGGGTGAACCAGAAGGAGAAGATCAAGGCATTGCGCAAGGACGTGGACGTGCTCACCCTGAGCGCCACGCCGATCCCCCGCACCCTGTACATGAGCCTGTCGGGGGTGCGGGAGATGAGCCTGATCACCACCCCGCCGCCGCTGCGCCGCCCGATCAAGACCCACCTGGCCGCCCGCGACGAGGAGGCGGTGCGCAGCGCCATCCGCCAGGAACTCGACCGCGGCGGCCAGGTTTTCTACGTGGTGCCGCGGGTGGAGGGGATCGAGGATGTGGCAGCGCAGCTGCGGGAGATGTTGCCGGGCCTGAAGCTGCTGGTGGCCCACGGCCAGATGCCGGAGGGGGAACTGGAGAGCGCGATGGTGGCCTTCAACGCCGGCGAAGCCGACGTGATGCTGTGCACCACGATCATCGAGAGCGGGCTCGACATCCCCCGGGTGAACACCATCCTGGTGGAGGACGCCCACCGCTTCGGCCTCGCCCAGCTGTACCAGCTGCGGGGCCGGGTGGGCCGCAGCGGCATCCAGGCCCATGCCTGGCTCTTTTATCCCGGCGATGCCTCCCTGAGCGAGGCGGCCCGCCAGCGCCTGCGGGCGATCCAGGAGTTCGCCCAGCTCGGCAGCGGTTACCAGCTGGCGATGCGCGACATGGAGATCCGCGGCGTGGGCAACCTGCTGGGAGTGGAGCAGAGCGGGCAGATGGAGGCGATCGGCTTCGACCTCTACATGGAGATGCTGCAGGAGTGCCTGGCGGAGATCCAGGGTCAGGACATCCCGGCGGTGGACGACACCCAGATCGACCTGCCGGTGACGGCCTTCATCCCGGCCGACTGGATCACCGAGAACGACGAGAAGATGGCCGCCTACCGGGCGGCTGCCGACTGCAGCAGCCGCGAGGCGCTGGTGGAGCTGGCGGCGGGCTGGACCGACCGCTACGGCACCCTGCCGGCTCCGGTGCAGTCGTTGCTGCAGCTGATGGAGCTGAAGCTGGTGGCCCGCCGCTGCGGCTTCTCCCGCATCCGCCAGGAGAAGCCGAACATCGCCCTGGAAACCCCGATGGAGGAGCCGGCGTTCCGGCTGCTGCGCCAGGGCCTTCCCCAGCATCTCCACGGCCGGCTGGTGTATCAGGGCGGCAGCGGCAGCACCGCCAAGGTGCTGGCCCGCGGGCTGGGGGTGCTGGCGATGGAGAAGCAGATCGAGCAGCTGATGGAATGGCTGAATGCGATGGAGGCCCAGCTTCCCGGTGCCGATGGCCTCAGCGAAGCCGGCAGGGCCGAACAGCTGGCGGCGAAGAACGAGGCAGTGCTGACGGTGTGAGGCAAACATCCCCGGCGGGGCCGCCGCCACGGAGAGGATGAGGATGCCTCCGACGAACCCCCGGCTCCCGTTGATCGACCTGAGCACCTACCGCCCCAAGGGCGACAAGCGCAACACGCTCTTCTTTGAGGAAAATCTGCCGCGGGTGTACGAGCGCCGGGCCGCTTCCGGCATCGACGGACTCGTGGGGCGGATGACAGCGATGGTGGTACAGGTCGATCACGGCCATGCGATCGCGGCGATGGCGGAACTCGCCCTGATGGGTCCGTACCGCTTCCGCGAGTGCTGGCTCAGCGAAACCCACCGCGTCTATCTTCTGGCGGCGGCGGCGGGCCAACCCCAGCTGATCCTCCTGGAGCCGCTCACCGGCGAGTACGACGACGAGGTGACGCGCTGGAACACGATGTACCCCCTTTCAGCGAAACGGCCCAACGCCCGCTACATCGGCGAGATCCATACATGCGGCGACTGCGGCGCCGTACGCGGGATCCTCGAGAGTCAGAACATCCGCTTCGTGTATCCCGGCGAGATCACCAACAGCTTCTATGCGCTGGAGCATCTCACCTTCACCTTCCTCTCCGACTACACCTACAACCGGGTGGGGTACGTAGACGTGCCGCTGGACAGCCTGGCCCCCCTGGATCTGGGCGATCGGGTGCTGCTCGACGACGAACCCCTTGAGGTGCTGGAGGAGGCGGCCCGCAAGCACGAACTCCATGGCCTGGCCGGCAAGGTGCTGGGCGTGGACCACCTCGCCACGCGCGTGCTGGCGGGTGAGCGGGAGGATGCGCTGCTCGAGTATCTCACGATGGTTCCCTACTACTTCTGGGGCGCCTACAACATCGCCGAGATGAACTCCTCCACCAATGTCACGCGCCATCCGGCGGTGGACGACGAAAAGCTCTCACCGGCGCGGGTGTTCACGGCCAACAACACACCCTCCTATCTGAACTCGCTGGTGAACCTGCCGATGCCCACCGAGGAGTTCGTGCGCAACTTCGGTCGCCGCATGCACCACCTGGCCTACGAAGTGGCCGATGGTGAAGTGGCAGGGGTGAAGAACGTCGACTTTGTGGTCCAGATCCTGCGCGACCTGGGCGTGCCGTTTCTGGCCGAAGTGGTGGGCGAATGCACCGACGAGCCCAACCTGAAGCAGATCTTCTCGAAGAGTTCGCCTCACACGCTGCTGATCACCGAGTACGTGCAACGCTGCCTGGGCTATGAGGGCTTCTTCACACGCGACAACGTGGCAGCGCTCACCGAGGCGGCAGGCCATGAGGAGCGCTACGCCCACGGCCAGGTGTTCGACTGAGCCCACCCGGCCGCACCCACCCCCCGTAACGAAACTTTGTTAAGATCCTGAGAGCTTTTGTGAAGGGTGTCCATGGGTGAGCTGATCCAGCCTGGAACCACAGCCCCCTGGGCCTCTCTGCTGCCGATGCTGGTGGCCGCAGCCGGCCTGGGGCTCTACGCCCTGATGGGTTCGGGCAGCGAGAACGACGACGACGACTCCACCCCCGGCGGTGGTCTGATGCAGCCGGTGGCCTGAATCGGTTGGAGCCCCGTAGCGCGGCCTTTGGCAAACCGATCCCTGCCGCTTGAGAGAAGGAGCAGCGCCACCATCCTGGTCTGCTGCGTGGACTGTCATCCGACCGCGTGAGGCCGAGGGGTTCGGTCTCTCCGCCTACCGCTGAGCGGACTCCGGGAGCAGGGCGTCGGCCTGCTCTCGCTTCCAGGCGGCTGGCACGAGCACCAGGAACAACAGCCACCAGGCGACCACGCCGGCTGCCACCAGCAGGCTGAACCACAAGCGGTCCGGCCAGATGAGGGTGACGCCCACCAGGAGGCCTCCTGTGGTCACGATCGACCAGGGCTGACACCACCAGGGCTTGAGGTCCCAGATCGAGGACGGGGTCGCCGGGCTCAAGGCTTGGTGGTGCTGCCCAGGGCAGCCGGCAGGTTGGCACGATCGGGCTTGTAGGTGTTCTGCAGGGTGCCGATGGTGCGCAGCTGCTTCACGAGAGTGGATTCGGCCGCCCGGTACTGGCTGTCCTTGCGGGTACCCAGGTCTTCGAGGGTGAGCTTGGAAGCCTCCTGCTCGGTCATCTTGACCGGCACGTCGGGCACGATGCCCCGCTGGTGGATGTCATGGTTGAGCGGTGTGAGGTACTTGGCGATGGTCACGGTCATGCCCGAGCCATCCGAGAGGCCTCGCACCGACTGGACCAGCCCCTTGCCGAAGGTCTTCTGACCGACAAGCACGGCGCGATTGTTCTCCTGGAGGGCGCCGGAGAGGATCTCACTGGCGCTGGCGGAGCCCTCGTTCACCAGCACCACCAGCGGTCGGGTGGTGAGGGCCCGCCCCGTGGCCCGCTTCACGTCCTGAATGCCGTCGCGGGTCTTGGTGGAGACGATGATGCCTTCGTTGAGCCACTGGCGCGCGATCTCGACGCTGGCCATGAGCAGACCACCGGGATTGCTGCGGAGGTCGAGCACATAGCCCTGCACGCCCTTGCCTTCCAGATCCCGGATCGCCGCCCGCATGTCCTTGGTGGCGTTGGCATTGAACTGCTTCAGCCGGATGTAGCCCACCTTCACGCCTTCAGGGGTGGTGTTCACCTGCTGATTCACGGCGTGCAGCTCGATCAGCTCCCGCACCAGCGGCACATCGATGTTCTGGCCGTTGCGCCGCAGCACCAGATTCACCGTGGTTCCGGAGCGGCCGCGGATCAGCTTCACCGCGTCCTCGGTGGTCATGCCCTTGGTCGGCTTGCCGTCGATCGAGACAATCACGTCCTTCGGCTGCACACCGGCCCTCGAGGCGGGGGAGCCCTCGATCGGCGAGACGACCACCAGTTCCTTGGTCTGACGGTCGAGACTCAACTGGATGCCCACTCCGGAGAGCTCCCCGGAGGTGTCGATCTGCATCTCCTTGAATTCACGCGGATCCAGGAAGCGCGTGTAGGGATCATCCAGGGTGCCGAGCATGCCGCGGATGGCCTCGTAGGCCTCTTTGGGGCTGCCGTAGCTCTTGGCCAGCACGTCGCGGCGCAGCTTGCGCCAGCGTTCTGGGGCGTACTTGCCGGTGGTGTCGAGGTAGTCGCGGAAGACGATCTGCCAGGCCTGATCCATCACCTCCTTGGGGCTGTCGGTGATCGACACCGCGCCGGAGGGGGAGATGACCATCTCGCGGGCCACAACCGCCGTAGCCGCACAGGCTCCGAGACCAACCAGCGCCACGAAGGTGGTGCGTCCGCTGGGCATGCCGAAAGTTCCCACGAAGAGAGACTTTCTTCAAGTTAGCGCTGCGCCCTGGGGCGGGCGTGGTGGAAAGCCGGCGTGGGCGCCGGTTCCGCGATCGGCCGGGCTCGGAAGCGCCCGGTGCAGCGTCGGAGGGGTGACTAGGGATCGACCCAGCGGCCGTCATCCTTGATCAGGGCGATCAGGGCGTCCACACCCTCGGCTTCCGGCACCCGACGGATCTCCTCACGGCCGCGGTACAGAGAGATGGTGCCAGGCGTCTTGCCGACATAGCCGTAGTCGGCATCAGCCATCTCGCCGGGACCATTGACGATGCATCCCATGACGGCAATGTCGAGGCCGGTGAGGTGATCGGTGGCGGCACGCACCTTGTGCAGCACCTCCTCGAGGTTGAACAAGGTGCGGCCGCAGCTCGGGCAGGCCACGTACTCCACCATCGTTTTCCGGAGTCCCAGGGCCTGCAGGATCGAATAACAGACAGGGATCTCCTTCTCCGGTGCCTCGGTGAGCGAGACGCGGATCGTGTCGCCCAGGCCCTCCGCCAGCAGGGTGGCGATGCCGGCGGTGCTCTTGATCCGGCCGTAGTCGCCGTCGCCCGCCTCGGTGACGCCCAGATGAAGGGGGTAGTGGAAACCCTCGGCATCCATGCGGTCGGCCATCATGCGGTAGGCCGCCAACATCACCGGCGCGCGGGAAGCCTTCATCGAAACCACGATGTTGTGGAAGTCGAGGCGATCGCAGATGTGGATGAACTCCATCGCGCTCTCCACCATCCCCAGCGGCGTGTCGCCGTAGGTGAACAGCATGCGCTCGGCCAGCGAGCCGTGGTTCACGCCGATGCGCAGCCCCTTGTCCTGCTCCTTGAGCAGGCTCACCAGCGGTTCGAGGGTGGCCTGAATGCGCTCGCCGATCGCCGCCACCTCCGCGGGAGTGAATTCGCTGCGGCTGGGATCCGGCTTGTCGAACACGTAGAGGCCGGGATTGATGCGGACCTTGTCGACGTGCTGGGCCACCTCCAGGGCGATCTTCATGCCGTTGTGGTGCACGTCGGCCACCAGCGGCACGGGGCGATAGGTGTCTTCCAGGCGCCTGCGGATCTCACCCACCGCCTTGGCATGGGCCAGGCTGGGCACCGTGAGTCGAACGATCTCGCAGCCGGCCTCGTGCAGGCGGCGGATGCCGGCGGTGGCCCCCTCCACGTCGAGGGTGTCCTCGTTGATCATCGACTGCACCACCACCGGGTGGTCACTGCCTACCCAGACATCGCCGACGCGGACGCTGCGCGTTCTTCGGCGCCGGATCACGGTGTCGTAGCGAGGGTTGCTGGCCCAGTCCTGCAGAGCGATGTCGGGACGGGACGGAGCGACGGTCATCGCGAGGGGCAGGCGCGTGGCCAAAGCCTGTCACAGCGGCCCCGGAACTGGCGAGAACCACCCTCGGGCTCCGGCGCTCTGCCGGCCGCTGAACTCAGGCCGGGCCGCCTCCATCCAGCCGCCGCTTCACCTCCTTCAGGTCCTGCCAGGTGTGCCACTTGGGGCTGTCCTTCTCTCGCGACGGATTGCGCAGCAGGTAGGAGGGGTGAAAGATCGGCATCAGCCAGCGCCCCTCCATTCCCTCCCCCGCGCCGGTACGCCACGCCCCACGAAGCTTGGTGATGCCGCCCCTCACCCCCAGCACCCCCTCCAGTGCCGTGGCACCGGCCAGCAGGATCACGGCGGGGTCCACCAGAGCGATCTGCCGCGCCAGCCAGGGCCGGCAGGCCGCCATCTCCTCGGGGGTGGGCTTGCGGTTGTCCGGCGGCCGGCACTTCACCACGTTGGCGATGTAGGCATCGCGCTCGCTGTCGATGCCCACGCTCGCCAGCATCTGATCCAGCAGCTGGCCGGCCCGGCCCACGAACGGCCGGCCGGTGGCATCCTCCTGGGCCCCCGGCCCCTCGCCGATCACCATCAGCCGCGCCCGCGGGTTGCCCCGGCTCACGACCACATGGGTTCGGCCCGCGGCCAGACCGCAGCGGCGGCAGGCCCCGCAGGCCGCCGCAAGATCGCTGAGGGCCAGCTCCGACACGGGAGCGGGATCCGGCTCGGTCGAACCGACGGCGAACAAATCCGGCTGGGACATCGACTCCTCCATCCCTCCATCTTCCCGGGAGCGTGCAGGGGCGAACGGTTCGCGGGGGAGGCGTAGGGCAGGATGGCCGCAACGCCGAATGCCGCGACCCCGCCGATGCCGGCCCCGCTGTCGCTGTCCGCCCGGGCCGGGGCGCTGCAGCCTTCGCTCACCCTCGCCATCGCCGCCAAGGCCCGGCAGCTCCGCGCCGATGGCCACGACATCTGCAGCCTCAGCGCCGGCGAACCCGACTTCGACACCCCCGCCTTCATCCGCCAGGCAGCGGCGGCGGCTCTGGAGGCCGGCCATACCCGCTATGGCCCGGTGGCGGGCGAGCCGGCGCTGCGCCAGGCGATCGCCAGCAAGCTCGAACGGGAAAACGGCGTCAGCCTCGCCGCCGACCAGGTGCTGGTCACCAACGGCGGCAAGCAGGCGCTCTACAACCTGTTCCAGGTGCTGCTGGATCCAGGCGACGAGGTGCTGCTGCCCTCGCCCTACTGGCTGAGCTATCCGGAGATGGCCCACCTGGCCGGTGCCAGCGTGCGGCTGTTGCCCAGCGAGGCCGAGAGCGGTTTTCGCCTCGATCCCGCCCGCCTGGAGGCCGCCATCACCCCCGCCAGCCGGCTGCTGGTGCTCAACTCCCCCTCCAACCCCACCGGGATGGTGATGACCCGGGAGGAGATGGAGGTCGTGGCCGAGGTGCTGCGCCGCCATCCGCGGGTGGCCGTGGTGTGCGATGAGATCTACGAATTCCTCACGGCCCCCGGCCACCAGCACCATTGCTTCGCCGCCGTTGCACCTGACCTGGCCGACCGCGTCTTCCTGGTCAACGGCTTCGCCAAAGGCTGGGCCATGACAGGGTGGCGCCTGGGCTGGCTGGCCGGGCCGAAGCACGTGGTGGCGGCCGCCTCAGCGCTCCAGAGCCAGAGCACGAGCAATGTCTGCAGCTTCGCCCAGTTCGGTGGCCTGGCGGCGATCGAGGCCCCCCGCGACTGTGTGCACGCCATGGCGGAGCAGTTCGACGAGCGGCGCGCTCTGCTCAGCGAGCGGCTGATGGCGATCGAGGGAATCAAGCTGCGGGCGCCCGAAGGGGCCTTCTACGCCTTCCCCGACGTGAGCCAGTGGGGACTCGATTCGATGACCCTCTGCAACCGCCTGCTCGATCAGGTGGGACTGGCGGTGGTGCCGGGTGTGGCCTTCGGCGACGACCGTTGCATCCGCCTGTCGTGCGCCGCGGCGCCGGCCACGATCGAAGATGGCATCGACCGCCTGAACCGCTTCCTCACCAGCCTCTGAGCCCTGACCCAACCGGGCCTGCGGCAGGATGCGCCCCGCCTCTTCCCCGCCATGGCCGCACCGATCCCCTCCAAGCTGGTGGTGCTGGGCGACAGCGGCGTGCACGGCTGGGGCGACACCGACCAGGGCGGCTGGTGCGAGCGGCTGCGGCGCCACTGGATGGAGCTGCCCGGCGGTCCGGTGCTCTACAACCTCGGCGTGCGCGGCGATGGTCTGGAGCGGGTGGCGGCCCGCCTGCCTGCGGAGGTGGGGGCCCGTGGGGAGCTGCGGCGTCAGCGGCCCCAGGGCATCCTGCTGGCCGTGGGACTGAATGACACGGCGCGGGTGGGCCGGGCCGACGGGCGCCATCAGCTGGATCCCGACAGCTTCCTGTTCGGCCTCTCCCAGCTCCTGCCTCAGGCCCGCGCGATCGCGCCGGTGCTGGTGCTGGGGCTGACACCGGTGCTGGAGGAGGCGATGCCGTTCGCCGAGGTGCTCTGGTACGACAACGCCACCATGCGCCACTACGAGGGCCTGCTGGAGGAGGCCTGCCTGGAGGCGGACGTGCCGTTCCTCCCCATGCTCGATCCGCTGCTACAGGAACCGTTGTGGAGCCGCTGGCTCTGTCCGGACGGCATCCATCTCAACGGCGAGGGCCACGCCTGGGTGTACCAGCGCGTGCGGCGCTGGCCGGCTCTGCTGCGCTGGGCGGGTCTGGAGACGGCTGAGCTGCTCACCCCTGCCCATTGAGCGCAGCCGCCGGAGTCCCCCGGTCGGGGGATTCACGATCGCTCACGGGGGTGACAGGGCACGCTCGCAACGCTGGGCACCGTGAAACCACCGATCCCGATTGCGTGGTGGCGCCATGGCCGTTCCCCCTCCCCCTCCCCTGCGACCGGTCCAGAGCCGGCCCGCGCCGGCGGTCGTCGCGGAGCAACGGCTCCAGCGCAACCGGCAGTGGCTCGACGCCCGGGCCGACAGCAGCGATCCGCGCCAGCGGCTGGCCTGGCGCAATGCGCTGGTGGCGGAGAATCTCGACCTGGTGCGCAGCATTGCGGGACGGGAGGCGCGCGGGGCGGATCTGCCGTTCGAGGATCTGGTGCAGGTGGGCTGCATCGGTCTGATCCGGGCGCTGGAGGCCTTCGATCCATCCCGTGGCAGCCGTCTGAGCACGTTTGCGGTGCCCTACATCCGGGGTGCGATCCAGCACGAACACAGGGATCGCCAGACCCTCGTGCGGATCCCCCGGCCGCTGTGGGAGCTGCGTCAGCAGGCCAGCCGGCTGCAGGAGGAGCGTCGGCGCCTCGGCGCTCCCGAATTGCATGGGCCGGCTCTGGCCAGGGCCCTCGGGTGCGGCGACGGCCCCCTGGCCGAGGCCCTGCAACTGGGCCGGCTGGCGGAGATGCGCAGTCTCGATGCTCCCCGTCCGACAGGACGGGACAACGGTGAAGAGAGCGGACCCTTGCTGGATCAGGTGGCGGATCCCGCGAGCGTGGCCGCGCCGCAGGAGGCGGTCGTCGCGGCGCCCACGGAAGAGCACCTCTGGATCCGCCAGCGCCTGCAGGCGCTTCTCCCGCTGGAGCGTGCGCTGGTGCTGGGCCGCATCGACCAGAACCGCACCTGGGTAGAACTGGGACGGGAACTCGGGCTGGCTCCCCGGCAGGCCCAGAGGCGCTGTCTGGCGGTGCTCACCCGCCTGCGCCAGGAGGCCGACGCCTGGCGTCAGACCCACGGGACAACGGCCAGCGCCAGCACGGCGGCAAGCAGCGTCTGAAGGCCGTTCACCAGCTCATTGCTGAGCCAGGGCAGCCGCTGCTGAAGGGTGGCGCCGATCACGCTCTCCGCCAGGGTGGCCAGCAGCGCCACCGCCGTGACCAGCAGCCAGGCGGGGACGCCGGCGATCAGGCCCAGCGCCAGCATCACCAGGGCCATCAGGGCACCCCCCGCCAGGCTGGCGGCGGTGCCCTCCAGGCTGATGGCGCCCTCGGTGCCCGGGGGGACCGGCCGCAGGCTGGTGATCAGCACGGTGTGGCGCCCCCAGCGCTTGCCGATCTCGCTGCCGCAGGTGTCCGCCAGCTTGGCGGCGAAGCTGGCGGCGAAGGCCACCAGGAGCGCGGGCTGCCAGGCCAGCGGCGCACGGCAGGCGATCAGCGCCAGCACGGCACCCACCAGGGCCGAGCCCCACACGTTCTCGGGCCCCCGCCGGCCCCCCCGCGCCTCCGCCAGCCCCGCCGCCTGCTTGCGGCGGAAGCCCAGGCGCGTGACCAGAGATCCCAGGGCCAGATAGGCCACCACCGCCAGCCAGCCGCGCCAACCGAGGGAGCCCCAGAGCACGGTGCCGAGGATGCCGGCATGCACCCAGCCGGCGGGGGTGAGCAGGGGGGCCCGCTGTGCCAGGGCGATCAGCACGGTGTTGATCCCGAGGGCCATCCCCCAGGAGACGAGGTCCTGGGGCGGCAGCGGCGGCATGGCTCGACGGCTGTTGTGTTGCACAGATCTAAGCGCCGGGGCGGCAGCGCTCAGCTGCGGCGGATAATCACTGCACTTCCAGGCAATGCGGCGCCATGATCTTCAAGCGCAGGTTCTTCCTCGACCTGGGTGGCGGCGATGCGCAGCAACCTCCGGCCGAGGTGGCCCCCGTGAAGGCGCCGGCCGAGGCGAAGCCTGCTGCCAAGGCCAAGGCCGCCCCGGCAGCAGCTTCCACCACCCAACCCAGCGCACCAGTCGCAGCCGCTCCGGCCCCTGCGGCGGAAGCGCCCCCCAGCGGTGCGCTCACCACCGCCGAGGCGATCGCCGCCGAACTGGCAGCCGCCCAGGCCAACCGCCCGGCCCCCAGCCTGGCCACCTTCGCGCCCGACTGTCTCACCCCCGGTGGGGCCCTGAATCGCCAGCGGCGCCGCGGCGGCGCCAATCTGGCCGGCTTCAAGGAGATGGCGAAGGGGATGATGGGCAGCTGAGGCGAAGGCTTCGCCAGGCCACCAGTTCCGCCAGCCCCGCCACCGCGGCGGTGGACGTGCGCAGGATCGTGTCCCCCAGGCTCACCGGTGTCCAGCCGGCGGCCTCGGCGACCTCCTCCTCCTCGGGGCTCCAGCCGCCTTCCGGCCCGATCGCCAGGCTCGCGCCCGCCGCCGCAGGCTGGGGCTGGTCCATCAGCACCTGACGCAGAAGGGGGAGCGCCTGCCGGCGGGTGGTGGCCAGCAGCCGCAGCCCGGCACTGGCACCCCCTGAATCCTCTGTCAGCACCGATGACAGCCAGCCTGTGGCCGGCATCGGGTCGCCGAGCTGGGGCAGCCACAACCGCTCGCACTGCTCTGCCGCCTCGCGCAGGATCGCCTGCCAGCGCTCGAGGGGGAACCCCGCGCTGACCACGCTGCGCCCGGCTACCAGGGGCTGCAGGCGATCGGCGCCCAGCTCGGTGGCCATCCGCCACACCAGATCGGGATCGCGCCGAGGCACCGCCAGGGCGAGAGTGAGGGGTGGATCGGGGCGGGGGCAACGCTCCAGGGGGGCGGAGGGCGGCTGCTCCAGCTGCAGGCCGTCGTGCTCCAACCTCGCGCTCCACAGGCCACCCACCCCGTCGATCACCGCCACCCTCTCCCCCGGACGAGCCCGCAGCACCCGTCGCAGGTAGTGGGCCTCCGCCGGCTGCAGGGGCAGGATCCGGTCCGCGGCAGCGGCGATCCGCTCCGGAGTGATCAGCAGCCGCCTGGCTTCCCGTGCCATCGGCACACCCTCACATGTCGCCGGCGAAGGGAGCTTCGGGATCGTCTTCCACCGGCCAGTCGTCGTTGACGCCACCGATCACCAGTTCGGCGATCTCCACCACGTCGCGATCGAGCTGGCCCAGGGCATTGATCAGCAGATCGAGGCCCAGGGCGTCGCTGGTGCCCAGATCCACCCAGCAGCGACCCCAGTCGCCCTGGTACTCAAAGGCGGCCATGTCGTGCATCAACGCCGGCATCGCCCGCTCCGCCTCATCCGGGTCGTAGGGCAGCCAGCTCAGATCCGCCCCGGCGTCATGGGCCTGCAGGTTCTCGGCGTTGAAGGCGCCCAGCTTGCCGAGCACGAACCAGCTGTCGAACACCCCTTCCACGTAGTCCCGCTCTCCCTGGCCGGGGGGATGGGCGAAGCGAAGCCAGATCCAGCAGCTGAAGGGATCGACGTCGCGGAAACGGACCTCCATGGCGGCAGCGGCGCAGCACGAACCTGGCCCCATCCAACACCGTCGCGGCTGTCCGTGACGGCCCCGGCGCCCTGCATGCTGGGGGGATGCTCGACATCCAGGGCCTCCGCTATCACCCCGCCACGGCGCCGCGTCCGGTGCTCGACGGCCTCGATCTCCGCCTGCAGACCGGTGCACCGGTGCTGGTGGCGGGTCGCAGCGGCAGTGGCAAGACCACCCTGCTGGAGCTGATCTGCGGCCTGGCCACCCCGGACGCGGGCCGGATCCTCTGGAACGGGGAGGTGCTGGAACAGCGGGCCCGACGCTGGCTCTGCGGGCTGGTGTTCCAGTTTCCGGAGCGCCATTTCCTCGGGCTCACCGTGGGGCAGGAGCTCCGGCTCGGCCAGCGCCGCCTGGAGACCGAGCGCGTTCAGGCGGTGCTGGAGCGGGTGGGGCTGGGGTCAGTGGGGCTGCAGCAGGCCCCCGAACAGCTGAGCGGCGGCCAGCAGCGACGCCTCTCGCTGGCGGTGCAGCTGCTGCGCGATCCCCGGGTGCTGCTGCTGGACGAACCCACCGCCGGCCTCGACTGGACGGTGCGGGGCGAGGTGCTGCAGTTGCTCGACGATCTCGCCCGGGACCGGGCGGTGCTGGTGGTGAGCCACGAACCGGAACTGTTCCAGGGCCGGATCGCCCAGGCCTGGCGTCTGCACGAGGGTCAGCTGCAGCCCATGATCGCCGGCGCACCGACCGCTCCGTAGGGGATCCGTACGATGCCCTCAGATGTGACGGGGTGATGGCGGATCGGCTGCTGCGGGCCACAGCTGCGGGCGGGGGAATCCGGCTGGTGGCGGTCACGACCACCGTGTCCAGCCGCTACGCCCGGCGGCGCCACGGCCTCTCGTTCCTCACCACCGCCCTGCTGGGACGGGCGATGACGGCGGGCCTGCTGCTCGCCAGCTCGATGAAGGTGGCCCACGGCCGGGTGAACCTGCGCATCCAGTCCGACGGCCCCCTGCGCGGCCTGATGGTGGATGCAGGGCGCGACGGCACGGTGCGGGGCTATGTGGGCGATCCGTCCCTGGAACTCGACCTGGTGACCGGGCCGGACGGCCACCATCAGTTCGACTTCCGCCGGGCCACCGGCACCGGCTACCTGCACGTGGTGCGGGACCTCGGCGAGGGGGAACCGTTCAGCAGCACCGTGGAACTGGTGAGCGGCGGCGTGGGGGACGACGTGGCCTCCTATCTGCTGCATTCCGAGCAGACGCCGTCGGCGGTGTTCGTGGGCGAGAAGATCGACAGCAGCGGCGTGCGCTGCTCCGGCGGTGTGCTGGTGCAGGTGCTGCCGCGGGCGGCGCGGGAGCCGGCCCTGGTGGCGCTGCTGGAGGAGCGCTGCCGCGAGATCCAGGGGTTCAGCGAACAGCTCGAGATCCATGCCGACCACCTCAAGGGTCTGCTGGAGGCGATCTTCCCCGACCTCGATCCGGTGCCGCTGGAGGCCGCCGAAGCCAGCCAGGACGTGCAGTTCCACTGCCCCTGCAGCCGCCGCCGCAGCGTGAATGCCCTGAAGCTGCTGGGCCGGGACGAGCTCAGCAGCATGCTCGTGGAAGACGGCCAGGCCGAGCTCACCTGTCACTTCTGCAGCGAGGTGTACCGGGTGGAGGCGCCGGAACTGCAGGAACTGATCGACGAACTGGCCGTGGCCTGAGATTCCGATCGCCCCGGGGGGCGATGGGGATCAGGCGATCACCAGGGCTCCGAGCAGGAGCAGCAGCAGGGCCGGCAGGCTCTGGAGCTGAAGCGTGCTGAGGGGCAGAGCGGAGGGAAGGGCAGGCACCAGAAGGGCGCCGAGGATCAGGCCGAGGGTGAGCAGGGCGAAACTCCAGCCCACGGCCTGCAGGAAGCGGCCATGGCGGCGCTGGAGGTTGAGCACGGTGACGCCGGTGGCCAGGGCGAGGATCAGCTCCGGTGGTGCCGTGGGCAGAGCCAGCATCAGCACCGCCAGCACCCCATCGGCAGCCAGCGGCAACCACAGCTCGGTACCGGAGGCCAGGCTCAGACGGGGAAGCGAGCGGGCGCTCACCGGCAACCGGGCCCCCGGCAGCTGGGGGAGCTGCGGGCGTGCCGGCAATGCCGGGCGGAGGGAGGGAGGCGGTACCTGCTCGCGCTGGGAAGCCGTACGGGCGGCGCTGCTGACGCGTCCCTGCTGGCGCTCCTTGAGGCGGTCCATCAGCACGGCGTCGTAGGCCGCCTCGATGCGCGAACGGGCCATGACATCGTCGCCCACTTCATCGAGTCGGGCCTGGCGGGCGGCCTGCACCTCATCGAAGGCCGCGTCGGGGGCCACGCCGAGGCGGACATAGGGGTCGACCGATCCAGCGTCCTGGGGGGTGGGGTCCACGGGCTGGTCCGAAGCCTTGTTCATGCACAAGAGCGTAGGCAAGCTCGCTCAGAAAAGAGGTTCACTGCGTCGATATCCCGCCTCCTGCTGCAGCCGGCGGCGGCAGGCCTCCGCCTCTTCAGGCCCGAGGCGGCGGCGGCGCTTGAGCAGGGGCATCTGGGGGGGGAGGTGGCTGCCTTCGCGCATCTCGACCAGCCTGGTGCCGGCGGTTCCGGGAGCCGGCAGAAAGCTGACGTAGTCGCTGCCCCCGTCACTGCGGGGGCGCACCAGCCAGAAGGGGGAAGGCATCGCGGCGACCGTCGAGGACGACGTGACGAATTATTGCTTCCATTCTGGCCGCCGCGCTCTGCCGCCGTGGCGGAACTCAGAGCGCGATCGGCTCCACTCCGCTCACCACCGGCGCCACAGCGCTCAGTTCCAGCTCGGGATGGTCCTCCCGCAGCTGGTTGAGGTTCCAGTCGTTGCGGAACAGCAGCACGGGGCGATCCCAGGGATCGCGCACCGTGCGGCAGTTGAAGATCCGCCCCACCCGCTCCAGCGCCGGCCAGCCGCCGCTCACCCAGCGGGCCACGCTGAACTCCATCGGCTCGATGCGGGTCTTCACCCCGTACTCGTTCTCCAGGCGGTACTGCACCACTTCGAGCTGAAGCTGGCCCACCGCCGCCAGGATCGGATCACGCTTGCTGGGATCGGTGTCGTAGAGCACCTGAACCGCACCCTCCTCCCGCAGCTCGTTCACACCCTTGCGGAAGCTCTTGAACGCGGAGGGGTTGGGATTGCGCAACCAGGCGAAGATCTCGGGACTGAAACAGGGGATGCCCTCGTATTCCACCTTCGGACCCACGTAGAGGGTGTCGCCGATGGCGAACATGCCGGGGTTGTTGAGGCCGATCACATCACCCGGATAGGCATCCTCCACCACCTCCCGGTCCTGGCCGAACAGCTTCTGGGGGCGGGAGAGGCGGATGCTGCGGCCGCTGCGGGCGTGCTGCACGGTCATGTCCTTCTCGAACTTGCCGCTGCACACGCGCACGAAGGCCACCCGGTCGCGGTGGCGGGGGTCCATGTTGGCCTGCAGCTTGAACACGAAGCCGCTGAAGCCGGGGCGCAGGGGATCCACCGGCCCCTCGCTGGAGCTGCGGGCGGTGGGGCGCTGGGCCAGCTCAAGGAAGGCATCGAGGAAGGGCCTCACGCCGAAGTTGGTCATCGCCGAACCGAAGAACACCGGGCTCAGTTCGCCGGCATGCACCTGCTCGAGGTCGAGGTCGGCACCGGCCCCCTCCAGCAGCTCCAGCTCCTCCAGGGCGGTCTCCAGCAGCTCGGGCTCCACCAGACCACTCGCCGCTGCGTGCTCCGTCGAGAGGATCTGCTCCTGCGACTGCCGTCCCCGCTCCGCCCGCTGGAACAGCACCACCTCACGGGTGCGCCGGTCGATCACGCCACGGAAGCGGTCGCCGCTGCCGATCGGCCAGTTCACCGGCCAGCAGGCCAGTCCCAGCTCCTGCTCGATCTCATCGAGCAGTTCCAGCGGCTCCCGACCGGGCCGGTCCATCTTGTTGATGAAGGTGAAGATCGGGATGCGCCGCATGCGGCACACCTCAAACAGCTTGCGGGTCTGGGGTTCGAGACCCTTGGCCGCGTCTTCGAGCATCACCGCGTTGTCGGCGGCGGCCAGGGTTCGATAGGTGTCTTCGGAGAAGTCCTGGTGGCCGGGGGTGTCGAGCAGGTTGATCGTGCTGCCGGCGTAGTCGAACTGCAGCACGGTGGAGGTGATCGAGATGCCGCGCTGTTTCTCCAGCTCCATCCAGTCGGAGGTGACCTTGCGCTGCTCCCCCTTGGCCTTCACGGCCCCGGCCTGCTGGATCGCACCCCCGTAGAGCAGCAGCTTCTCGGTGAGGGTGGTCTTGCCGGCGTCGGGGTGGGAGATGATCGCGAAGTTGCGGCGGCGGGCCACGGCCTCGGCCAGGGCTGGGATCTCCACCGCGGCGTCGGTGGAGCGGGAGGGAGCGGTGGTCATCCGGCCAGCCTGCCAGGCTGAGCGCCACGGCCTTGGCAATGGCGATCGAGCAGGGACAGGCCGAGTCTGAGGTCGGCCTGGTGGGCGAAGGCCTCGGCCTCCAGCGCCTGCACGGCTGAGGAGCGATCGCGATAGACGGGTTGGGCGAGCAGCTTGAGTTCGGCGGCCGCCGGTCGACCACCGAGGCCCAGCGGACGCGGCAGCTGGTTCAGTCCGCCCGCGGCGCAGCTCTGGGCCACATGGATCGCCTCGTGATTGAGCACCAGGGCAAACAGGCGGCTGCCCTTATCCGGAAGATCGGGACGCAGGCTGAGGCGCCGTCGCTGCGGATTCCACTGACCGGTGGCCTCGGGAGTGACCAGGGTTTCGAAGGTCACCGTGACACCCAGCCGGCGCAGCCGATCCAGCAGGGAGCGGATCGCCGCACGCTCCTGCTCCCAGCGGGGCGGATTGCGGAGCATTGCCTCCGCGGCCGCCAGGGTGAGGGGAGGATCGCCGGGAAGGCGCCGGGCCGTGACCTGAACCCGGCCATCCGGCAGACGGCGCGTGCGGGGCAAGCCTTCGCGATCGCTTTCCTCCAGGCGACGGAGGAGCAGATCCACCTCGCTGGGCTGGACCGGACCCCGGACGCCGGGCGACCACTGCACCCAGGCCGGGGGGCGCAGCACCTCGGCGGTCGGCACCGTGGAGGGCGATGGTGCCGGCGCGGCGTTGGCGGAACCCGTGAGGGCAAGGCCCAGGGCTGCGACGGCCCACGGCAGCAGACGGGGGAACCGAACGTGGCCGAACAACGGTTCGCTAGCGCACACCTCATCCATCCTGGCGAGAACGGGACAAGCCAGTGCCGGCCCACCAGGATGGTGGGCAACGGCCCGTGCAGTCCCGATGGCCCCGTCCCGCCCCCGCCGCGCGACACGCCGCCGCTCCCGCCCGCTGGCGCGGTGGGTGGCGGCCCGGCGCCCCTCGGCCCGGGCGGCCACCTTCCTAGCCCCCGGCACACCGGTGTTCGTGGGAGAACGCAAGCGGGAGACAGCCAGCCTGCACCTGATCGACTTCGACACCGACAGCCTGCACGAAGTCGAGGACGCCAGCCTGTCGCAATGCCTGCATCATCTGCCCTCCCCCACCGTCACGTGGGTGAACGTGAGCGGGGTGCACGACGTGCAGCTGATCGAAGCTCTCGGGGAAGCGTTCGGCCTGCACCCGATGACGCGCGAGGACATCGCCAACACTTCGCAGCGACCGAAATGGGATGAGTTCCCCGCCTACGGATTCACGGCGATGAAGATGCTGGAGGTGGATGAAACAGCCCAGCAGGTGAAGATCGAGCATGTGAGCCTGATCCTCGGCGAAAGCTGGGTGCTGTCTTTTCTGGAGGACGAAGGTGACGTGTTCGAGAGCGTGCGGGGGCGGATCCGCTCCGCCAGCGGCCGGGTGCGGGGCCACGGGGCCGACTTTCTGGCGTTCTGCCTGATCGATGCCGTGGTGGATCACTATTTCCTGGCGGTGGAGCGGATCGGCGATCGGATCGAACTGTTCGACGACCACGTGCTCAACGACACCGACCAGGTGGAGATCCAGGAGATCCACCGCTTCAAGCGCGGGCTGCTGGCCCTGCGCCGGGCCGTGTGGCCGATGCGGGAGGTGGTGGGAGCGATCGCCAAGAGCGAATCGGATCTGATCCGTGCGGACAGCCGCGTGTTCTGGCGCGATCTCTACGACCACACCGTGCAGGTGATCGACATGGTGGAGACGTCGCGCGACACCCTGGCCAGCCTGCACGACACCTACCTGTCGAGCCTGAGCAACCGGATGAACGAGGTGATGAAGACCCTCACGATCATCTCCACCATCTTCATCCCGCTCACCTTCATTGCCGGGGTGTACGGCATGAACTTCCAGTACATGCCGGAACTCACCTGGCGAATGGGCTACTTCACGGTCCTGGCCGTGATGCTGGTCATCGCCCTGCTGCTGGTGGTGTGGTTCCGTCGGCGGGGCTGGCTGTGAGCCGGCCCCACACCTCGAGATAACGATCTGCGAGCGGTACCACCTGCCAGCCCATGAGCCCGGCGCGGCGGAGCTGCTGCTCCACCTCCTGGGGCCGGAAGGCTGCCTGCAGCGACGCCCGGTAGTCGCGGCGCAGGATTGCGGGGGCCCCGAGCGTCTCCCGGGCCACGATCGCCTCGAAATCTGCGGCTGTTGCGGGCCGGCGCAGATCCCGCACGAACACCATGGCGCCGGGCGCCCCCAGGCGGCATACCGCCTGCCAGAACACAGCGGGATCGTGCAGATGGTGCAGGACGCTGTTGCTGACCACGGCGCTGAAACCGCCGGCCAGGGGCGACCGGGCCAGAGCGTCATCGGCCAGATCCAGCTGGAGAAAGCGCACGCGCGCCGCTGCCGCGCCGGCCTCCCGCTGCCGACGGCCGGCGATCGCGAGCATGGCGGCGGCCCCGTCGATCCCCACCACCTCCGCGTCGGGGAGCCGCTCAGCGATGGGGAAGGTGAGGTTTCCGGGCCCACAGCCGAGATCGACGATCCGGGATCCCGGCTCGGGAACCAGCTGCAGGAAGCGCTCGACGCAGGCCTGATCGGTGCGGGCGAAATCGGCCTCGGCATAGGCCAGCGCCTGGGGGACCTCGTCCATCAGCTCGGGCTCGGGGATGCGGTCCATTGCGGAGGGGGACGAGCCGGAATCGCGCCGGGAAGCTGAGGCAGGGACTCAACCGTAGAGCGGCAGGCCGGGCGGCCGCACAACCATCCCTGGTGGCCGCCTGGAAGCGTTGCCACCAGGGATGGTGGCAACGGCGATCGGCAACGGTTACCGTTGGCCCCCAGAAGCGCGATGGCCGTGACCCTGACCCCGACCCGACCCAGCCTTGGCGACGACCGTCAGGACGAGCGCGGCCAGGCTGCCGGGGCCTTGATCACGCCCGAGGATTTCCCTGCCACCGCCCCGGCGGCCAACCCGGTGTTTTACCGCACCTACTCGCGCAAGATCGAGGGCGGGCGCGAGAGCTGGCAGCAGGTGAGCGAGCGCAACCTCGGCGGCCTGCAGCGGCTGGGGCACCTCAGCGACGACGAGGTGGAGCTGCTGCGCCGGATGCAGCGGCACCAGAAGGCTCTGCCCTCGGGCCGCTGGCTGTGGATCGGCGGCACGGAGTGGATCGAGAAGCAGGAGAACTTCTCGGGGGCCTACAACTGCACCTCCACCAACTTGGTGGACTGGGAAGCCTTCGCCCTGATGATGGATCTGGCGATGATGGGCTGCGGCACCGGCGCGATCATCGAGCCGCGGCTGATCGAGCGCCTGCCCGCCGTTCGCAACGAGCTGGTTGTGGATGTGGTGAGCGACATCGGCCGCACCCCCGCCGGAGCCCGCCAGCAGGGCACCACCAACGCGGTGGAAGGCCAGCAGGTAACGATCAAAGTGGGCGACACCCGCCGCGGCTGGGTGGACAGCTACCGGCTGCTGCTGGAACTCGCCAGCGACGAACGCTTCGACGGCCCGGTGCACATCGCGGTGGATCTGGCCGACGTGCGCCCGGTGGGCGAGACGCTGAAGGGTTTCGGCGGCATGGCCAACCCGGTGAAGCTGAGGGATCTGTACGGCCGGGTGGCCCAGATCCTGAACAAGGCCCGGGGCCGTCAGCTGACGTCGGTGGAGTGCTGCCTGCTGATCGATGAGGCGGCGGTCACGATCGTGGCGGGCAACATCCGCCGCAGCGCTGGCATGCGCCAGTTCGCCGCCGAAGACACGGCTGCCGCCGGTGCCAAGGACAACCTGTGGCAGCAGGACGAGCAGGGCAACTGGCGGATCGATCCGGAGCGCGATGCGCTGCGGATGGCCAACCACACGCGCGTGTTCCACACCTTGCCCTCGCGCGAAACGGTGCTGGAGGCGGTGAAGAAGCAGTTCCAGAGCGGCGAGGGCGCGATCCAGTTCGCCCCCGAGGCGATCGCCCGCTCCAACGCCGACCTGCTGCCCACGCCGGAGTTGCGAGAGGAGTTCGTGGGCATCTACTGCGACCAGGGGCGAGAGGAGGCGGGGCGCTGGCTGCAGCTGCACCACCCCGGCATCGAGGCCGACGAGCTGGAGCACCGCTTAGGCCGCTACGGCCTCAATCCCTGCGGCGAGATCCTGGGCGCCGACTTCCACTGCAACCTGGCGGAGATCCACCTGAACCGGATCGATCCGCACGACTACCAGGCCCAGGAGGATGCCTTCAAGGCCGGCGGCATCGCCGTGGCCTGCCTGCTGAACCATGAGTTCGAAGTGGAGCGCTACCGCCAGAGCCGCGCCTGGGATCCGATCGTGGGGGTGAGCTTCACCGGCCTGTTCGACTTCTTCGTGCACGCCTTCGGCACGCCGTGGCTGCAGTGGTGGGAGGCCGGCCGTCCCGACAGCGAGGAGGGCCGGGCGTTCCGGGCCGAGGAGGCGCGTTATCTGAGCCGCTGGAAGGAGATCGTGAACCGCTCGGTGTGGGAGTACTGCGACCGCCACGGCATCCGGCGTCCGAACCGCTGCACCACGGTGCAGCCGGCCGGCACCAAGAGCCTGCTCACCGGCGCCAGCCCGGGCTGGCATCCGCCGAAGGCCCAGCGCTTCATCCGCCGGATTACGTTCCGCAAGAACGATCCAGTGGCGCTGGCCTGCATGGACTACGGCTACACGATCGTGCCCAGCCAGAGCGACAAAGACGAGCAGGGAAGGCTGCTGGATGATCCGTTCGATCCGCGCTGCACCGAATGGCTGGTGGAGATCCCCACCGAGGTGAGCTGGGCGAATCTGCCGGGTGCCGACAAGGTGGAGATCAACGAGTTCTCGGCCCTGGCCCAGTTCGACTTCTACATGCAGGTGCAGAAGCACTACACGGCGCATAACACCTCCGCCACGGTGGAGTTCCGTGAGCACGAGATCGAGGGCCTGGCGGATGCGATCCACCGCGCGATCGACAACGGCGAGGGCTACATCTCGGCGGCGCTGCTGGCGCGCTTCGATGCCAACGCCACCTTCCCGCGCCTGCCGTTCGAGCCGATCGACCACGCCACCTACCAGCGCCTCTCGGCCGAGGTGGTGGCCCGCCGCCGCACCGCCGACTTCTTCGAAGCCCTGCGCCGCTACGACGGCGGCGAGCTGGTGGAGGCCGGTCCTGCTGGCTGCGACAGCGACAAGTGCCTGCTGCCTCTGGCGAAGCCGGAGGGGTGAGTGGGGTGGGGAGCAGCCTCGGGGGTGGGCTCTCAGTGACGGTTCACGGGTCCGATAACGCAATGTTCGTGATGGACCCCTTGTTGGTTGAGATGAGCTTGGGCTTGGGTTCTCGGGCACAGAGTGGGTCCGATGCTGATGCGTTATGCGGAAGGGGGCCTTGGGATCCAAGTGGTTCTCGGAAACCATCCAATAAGCGTTGGAACGACCAAGGGGAAGTTGCCTAGGTGGGCGCGGCCTTCATATGCTGTGGAAGCATTAACCATGCCAGAAACCATGGCAATAGCCGATAGTGATCAGCTTAATGCCCTGAAGGATGCACTTCACGAGTGGCTGATTCGCAATGGGCTGGATGGTGATATTCTGTTCTATTCTACTGCTGAATGGATCAAGCGAGGTGAAGAATACCTCAACGACGCCGACCTCATTCTGGTCTTCGAAGGGAACCTTTATTCGCTTCTGAACTTTGGTGGCGATACTGACGAGTTTGACGACTATATTGAGTCATTCGGCTTTTATTACGAGCTTGGCAATGCATGGAACATGGGCTTCTACCAAATTCCAGACCATGATTTTACGAAGCCGAGTGGTTCCTATGCTCAGAAGCTGAGAGATGATAGATGGAGGAACAAAGCTGCTTTAGTCAGGAAGAGGGCGGGAGAGCGCTGTCAGGATTGCGGCAGCAGTGATAGGCTCGAAGTTCATCATTGTTACTATACAAGCTTAAGGGAGGGACACGAGCCGTGGCAGTATCCTTTAAGTGCTCTTCGCTGTTTATGCAGATCCTGTCATATCAGCCGAGCCAGGTCAGAAATGAGAATGAGAGCATATCTTGCAAGGCTCACAACCGACGAGCTTGATCAGCTTAGGCTCGGCCTTGACAATGCAATCTATTGGTGTGGCATTGAGCCTGTCATACGATTCTTGGGTATTCTTGGCAAGAAGGAGAATGAGATCCAGAGAGTAGTCTCGGAGCTGCTAGATCGAGCAAACGATGTCGAGTAGAATGAAAGTCTGCACAGGACTGCGGCGGCATTCCAACCAGCCCCTCGAGTGGACAGGCACCCACCAACTCTTTGCTGACACCTCCTTACACTCCTTGCCTGCCACTCAGGGGCAGCGTTAGGCATCTCATGCCCTTCGTGTATTCGTATGGTACGATCACCTTTTAAGCCTTACGGAGGACTAGATCGTGAGCGATGAAGTCGCGCCAGTCGATTCAGGTATCGCGAAGGCGACTCACCCACTCGTATTTATCAGTCATGACACCCGCGATGCTGATCTTGCAGAGGCATTTAGCAACCTGCTCAAGAGCGTAAGCGCCGGCGTCTTGAAGTCATTCCGGACCTCAGACCGCCGGGGTAATCAGGGCATCGAATATGGGATCGAGTGGTATCCGGAGATTATTAGAAACATTCAGGGCGCGTCAGATGTCGTATGCCTGCTCACCGAGCGAAGCGTGAATCGACCTTGGATCTTGTTCGAAGCAGGAATGGCTAAAGGAAAACTCGATACGCCGATCCTTGGAGTCGCACTCGGGATCGAGCTCAAGAATGCTTCAACTGGCCCGTTCGCCCAGTTCCAGAACTGCGGCGATGACGAAGACTCCCTGACCAAGCTTGTTTTTCAGTTAGTCGACCGTATACCAGGCTCTGAGCCGGATCAAGACACCATCCGGTTTCAGGTTGGCAAGTTCAAGAGCAGCATCGAAGAAATTCTCAAGTCACTTGCGGTTTCTTCAACTACAGCAAGCTCCGCGAAGCGTCAAAAGCAGGACGAAATCGAGAACTCCTCTGTCAGGCTGTTTGAGGAGATCAAGATCATGTTCCAGGACCTTCCGTCTCGGATTGAACGCAGCGACGTTCCCAGAAGCGTGACCAGACGCAGGAGGTTTCATCCGGGCATGGTGGAGGAGCTGATGTTCAGCACCAAAAACCAAGCTCTCGGGGCACGAGTTGGCCTCAGTTTGCTCCGCGATATGCTGCCTTGGATTTACGACGAAGGGTGCTTATTGCTCGGAAAGCTACAAGAAGCCGAGACACCCGCTTCTAGAACAAAGCTTCTTGCCGAGTTCGAAGATCTACTAATGATGAGCACACGGAACCTGTACGTTGAAAAGTATATCGTTGTGGACAAAGAAGACTACATGCTCTGTCGAGAGGTGCCGAGAATGATTATGAACTGTCTAGCAAGGGTCCCCGACGATGCCTAACGAACAAGGATAGATCGCGCGTAAGCCGCGATCTTATCCAGTTGTTGGACTAGCCCTTTATCGCGATTGACCAGCGGCTTACGGTAGATAGATCGGCCCGGATCCAAGCTTTCGTTCAGGATTCAG
>QLAH01000080.1_pt1 | contig 92497 bp, 78 predicted proteins | sample 4693081 | NCBI WGS metagenome assembly QLAH01 (sample SAMN09425401, study PRJNA476045) | Lake water metagenome, whole genome shotgun sequencing project.
GCCCCGGGGCAGGGCTGAGGCCGCCTGCGGCCGAAGCCAGGGCGCGGCCTTGGGCCGGGGCGGCTCGCGAAAACGCCAGCACAGGTCAGTAGATTTGCTAGCTTATTGGTCAAGCTGGTGACTTGTGGGGTTCGGAAGCCGTGAGGCCTTGATATACTGAAGGTGTGCGCCAGCTTTGTCTGGACGACCCGAAGGAGTGTCAGCTGATATGAAAAAGACCGCGATCATTACGCTTGGCCTGTTGGCCGCCGTGGGAGCTTCGGCCCAAGCCCCCGGCTTCAAGCACCTGAAGCAAATCAATTTGAGTGCCCAATTTGCCGCCGCTAACCCGCTTGGCGTCGGTGTCGACTCCGTCGACGTCGCCTTTGATGGCACCGATGCCTATGTCATCGGATACGGCCTCGGCACCGGAGCCAACGGAACCGGCGCCGCCACCCAAGGCGTCCTGAAGATCACCGACGTGCTCGGTGCCGCCACCGTTGGGACGAGCGCCCTGTTCTCGACCAGCGCAAACGAAGGTGGCTGGGATAGCAAGATCGTCTTCCGCAATGGCAGCCTCTATGCCGGCTTTGGCCTGGGCTCCACCCAGTCCGCCTCGGTCTCGACCGGCGTCCACAAGATCGACACCAGTGGCAACATCGACGTCACCTGGAATGGCGACGGATTCATGAGCGCCAACGAAGCCACCGGAACCACCGGCGGCACGGCCCAAATCATGAACGCCTTTGACATCGACCCGCGGAACCCGGTGTTTGGCGGTATTGCCAGCCCGTTCGCCGTGGCTCTGCGAGCTCGTGGCTTCGTCTGGAATTTCCGCGCTGATGGAACCTACGGTGGACGCAACTATCTCAGCGACGTCGCCAACCTTGGTGATGGTCCGTTCCCGCCGAACTGGGTCACGATCTTCCGATCGATTCAGTACGATGCCAGCGGCAATCTCTACATCCACAACGGTCAGGCCATCATGCGCGCCGAGCGCCGAGCCGACGTCGGTGGTGGATTCAACGAGAGCAGCTCGGCCTACAACAACATCCAGGCTCTTCGAGTGCTCTCCGGTACGGGTCAGGCGATCAACCAAGCCGTGGCCTATGTTCCTGGTCAGTCGGGAGTCTACGAATCGTTCCTCGCCTTCAACGACCGAAGCGTGGCCCCCGGCCCGTTCGCCGTCCAGGTGGTCAAGGGCGATGGCACCGACTTCTCGCCGGCCGTGAGCATCACGGGTAGCGAAAACCTCCCCGGTGGAGTCCCCGGAACCGCCTTTAGCAGCGACCGATTGGTCACCCGCACCTTCACGGCTGGCGGAAAGACCTATCTGTTCGTGGTCCAAGCGGGTACCAACGACCGACTCAGCATCTATGAAGTCGGAGCTCCGACCGTGGACGTGACGATCAGCGGAACGCTGGATCTGAACGGCTACACCGGCCCGGCTGCCGTGCCCAACTTCTCGTTCGTGATCAAGCAGGGTGGCAACGACGTGGAAACCATTTCGGTGCCGGTCGCTCTGGATGGAACCTACTCGTTCACCACTACCGCTAGCGGAACCGTGGACGTCCTGATCGACGGACCCAAGTGGCTGAACAAGCTCGTGACCGGCGTCGACTTGAGCGGCGGCAGCGCCACCGTCAACGCGACCGTGACCAACGGTGACGTGGACAACGACGATTCGGTGACGATCTTCGACTACATCGAGCTGAGCAATTCGTTCGACCTGTTCAGCGGCGATCCTGGATTCGTTCCTGGCGCTGACCTGGATGGCGATGAGTCGATCACGATCTTCGACTACATCATCCTCAGCAACAACTTCGACCTGACCGGCGACGGTTTCTAAGGTCGGAGCGTAGGGGGCCAGCACAGATACTTGTTCTGGCTCTAAATTCTGGCGAGATGTGACGATTTTAGTCACATCTCGCCTTTTCTTTAACGATAGGAGAGTGGGGAAGTATGTGTAGCGAGACTTAAGGGCAGTTTGGCCCCTATCTTGCACATCTGCCACTCGGCATGGAGCGCTGCTCCCCACTTGAAAGCAAAAGGAGTCAATGATGAAGAAAACCACTTTGGTCTTGGCGCTGGCAACCACCGTCGTTGCTGCCAACGCACAGGCCCCGCAATTTAAGCAAGTTGCTCGAATCGATGTTTCGGCATTCTTTACCGGTTCGTCCGTTGCCGGCAACCAAGGAGGCCACGGTAGCTTTATTGGAGGCATCACCTCCGACGGTAGCAACATCTATCTCTCCGGTTGGTCCTCCGCGGCCGGTGCGCAGCGCACGGGCGTTGTGAAGATCAGCAACCCGCTGAGTGGGCCGAGTGCTTCGAGCTTCGCTCAGCGCGCTGGCGTGGCCGGTGGTTCGCGACAGACCAAGCTCCAGTGGGCCAACAACAGCCTGTACCACGGCTACGGAATGGGCAACGCGGGTGCAACGGACAACGGTATCCAGCGACTCGACGCGGCTGGAAACGTTCTGTTTGATGTGAACGGCGCCGCGGTGACTGGCCTTGCCGCCACTCGATTCGACTCCTTCCACGTGACCAGCGCCGGCATCATGTCGACGACTCTTCGCTTCAACACGGATTGGAACTCGCCGCGGTCGGCCCACCTGGCTGATGCCACGACCGGATCGTTCTTGAGCGGCTACACGTTCGCCCCGGCGACCCCGGGCGGCAGCAACAGCTTCCGCGACATGGTCGTGGACGGTACGGGCCAACTCTTCACCAAGCGCGGTACCTACACCGGTGGAATCCAAGGCTGGAACGTGAGTGGCTCGACCATCAGCGGACCGGTCGTGAGCAGCAACATCCCGGGTACGGCTTCCACCAACGCCGAAGAAAAGCTCGGCTACGGCGATGCCGTCAACGGTGGCGGAGTCAAGTACGACCGCTACCTCACCAGCAGCATCCAAGTCAGCTCCACTCTCGCGCCCCGGTCCAACATCCAGATCATCAGCCCGGATGGACTCTTCGGAACCTTCAACCTGAACGGTGCTGAGAATGGCTTCGCTCAGTTCGGTTCCACCGCCGCCGGTCTTTCGACCACGCAGCAAACGTTCCTGAACGCCCAATCGGCCACGATCAACGGCAAGCGATACCTCTTGGTCGCCGAATCGATGGCAGGAACCGCTGGCGACTACGTCCGCATCTACGAAGCCGTCCCCGAGCCGGGCACCATGGCTGCCCTCGGTCTGGGCGTCGCCGCGATGCTCCGACGACGAAAGAAGGCCTAAGCGGGCTCTCTTCATCCAACCAAAACTGGACTCCGAACCCGTCAGGGTTTCGGGGTCCAGTTGACTTTAGCCGCACGGCGGGAACTCTTGGCTAAACTGGGAGTTAGTAAGAGAAAACCCGTTCTCGCGAGAATATCCATCATGAAAAACTGGACCCTAGCTCTGTTGAGCGCCTCCGTGCTCGCCGTTCTCGTTGGCTGTGGTGGCCCCGCCGCCGACTCCGCATTCACCGAAGCTGCCGCCGACACCAAGGCCTCGGCCCCGGCCACCCCTGCGGGCGGCGCCGAACCGGTGGCCTATACCAATGCCGAAGGCAAACTCCTCTGCCCCGTGATGAATAGTGTGATCGCGTCCAAAGAAGACGCCATCAGCTACCAAGATTACGAAGGGAAGCGCTACTACTTCTGCTGCGGCGGCTGCCCCGAAAAGTTTAAGGCCGAGCCCGCCAAGTACGCCAAGAAGTAACCCGGTGGGGTTCGCTTCGGGTCGGACATTCTTTGGTGCCGCATGCCAGATGGTGTGCGGCACTCTCTAAACGTCGCATCCGACAACCGAGGAATCAGCAATTCCCAACGTAGGATCAGTAAACTCAGAGGAACGTTATGCCAAAGCGTATTGAGACCGTCGTCCTGCACGATAGCTCCACCCCGGTTCTGGGCGATATCCAGAAAGGCGGGAGTGTGGTGCTCACCACCGTTGACACCTTGCTCAGCCAAGCACGGGCTCACGCGTTGTGGCCGCTCACCTTCGGGCTTGCCTGCTGCGCGATCGAGATGATGTGCACGGTGGCTTCGCGTTTTGACCTCGCTCGGTTCGGCTCCGAGGCTTTCCGCGCCACGCCCCGCCAGGCCGACGTGATGATCATCGCCGGGCGGCTGAGTAAAAAGATGGCCCCGGTTCTTCGGCAGATCTATGACCAGATGCCCGAGCCCAAGTGGGTGATCAGCATGGGCGCCTGTGCGAGCAGCGGCGGAGTCTATAACAACTACGCCATCGTCCAAGGGGCCGACCAGGTCGTGCCGGTGGACGTCTATGTGCCCGGTTGTCCGCCTTCTCCCGACGCCTTGATCTACGGCGTGATGAAGCTTCAAGAGAAGATCAAGAAAACCCGGGCCAAGAGCTTTAGCGAACTCCGCATCGCCGAGTCGCTCAACCCGCGACAGATGGAAGAGGTACGTTCGTGAGCGTGAGCCTTCTCCGCGACGTCGTCAAGCCGGTGCTCACCGGATTCAAGATCACCGCCAAGCGCCTGGGCAGGAAGAAAGTCACGATCAGCTATCCGGACGAGCTCCGCGAGCAATACCCACGAACCCGATGGCGCCACTACCTCACCCGCTACGATAGCGGTCTGGAGCGGTGTATCGGATGTTCTCTCTGCGCCGGGGCGTGCCCGGCACGCTGCATCTATGTCGAGGCGGCGGAAAACACCGACACCGAGCGCTACTCGCCAGGCGAGCGCTATGCCGTCCGGTACGAGATCAATATGCTGCGCTGCATCTTCTGCGGCTATTGCCAAGATGCCTGCCCGACCGGGGCCATCGTGCTCCGCAAAGATTTCGAGCTGGCCAACTACAAGCGCGAGCAGTTCCTGTTTACCAAAGAGATGCTACTTGAGGACTACCCCGGCCAGAACCTCGAACCCTACAAGAGCAAGATGACCGGAGCCGAAGCTCCGATCTACCGCGGCTGAGCTGCGGCGAGGCTTGCCCAACCCCGAGCGACGGAGGCACTCCAGAGGAGCTGACTCCGTGGCTCGGCAAATGGCCGATCCCAACGAGGACCAAAGAAGCCCCGGTCGTTCTGGGTTAATGTCCAGGCTGAGTGGAGTGCTTGGCGCGCGGATTCCGCCCATTTCCCTCGACGATGAAAGGCATCCAGCTCGATCCAGGCATCGGTCAGGTGATGGGCAAAAGAGGCATCGCACCGGATCTGGCCCGTCTCCTTATCCATCCACTGCACTCGGGCGGCTCGGGCTGTGCGGACGGCCTGATGAAGGTCCTCGGGGTCGTCGGTGATCCGAAACCGCTCAAGCCATGCCCGAATTGGTAGGGCCGCGTTGTAGCTCCAGAGAGTCTTTTCGATCTTGCCATCTAGCTGGATATGGTCCCAATAGGGCCGTTGGATGCGCGGAGATTTTCCAACCATGCCAGGATTCGGTCACCCTGAGCGCGGAACCGAGGATCTCTCGTGGCACGGAAGAGCTTGTAGGCCGAGACCGCGGTATTGGCGTTGCTGCAGGTGTTCTTGGTCTGCTTGGTTTCGTGCCAATAGATCCCGCCGCCGAGCTTGCCGTCCTCGCCGCTCATCACGAAATAGTGGACCTTGAGCGCCTGATCGAGGTACCGATCGTGTTGGGTGTGCTCATAGGCCTCCAAGAGGGCCAGGACCACCCAGGCATTGTCGTCATAGTAGCGGTCCACCCTGACCGAATCGGGTCCAGGATTGTAGCCGGGGACGGGGCCCGTTGCGAGCCAGTAGTCTTCGTGGCTAAGGAGCCAGCGGTCGATCTTTGCCATCGCCATCGTTCGATCCAGCTTGGCCCAGGCCGCGTATGCGGCCAAGACGATGCCGGTATCCCACAGGTTAGCACTCGGGCTGAAGGCGTCTGCATAGAGGCTGTACCGCTGCTCATCTGGATTCCAGAACCCCATCTCAACCCGGCAAAGCGATTCTTTCGCCCGCTCCAAGGTAAGTTCGTCAGGAAGCAAAAAGACCATAAGTAATGTAATCAATGACATTGTATTTAGTTTCCAAGAAGAGTTGCTGAAAGAATTTTACAATTAGCCCGCCAGAAGTTGAGCGACCGTTTTGCGGCCCAGACAAAACAAAAAAAGGGCCCGCTGAAAAGCGGTCCCTATAAGTCTTTGGGTGCGGGGAGGGGATTTGAACCCCTGACCTCCGGGTTATGAGCCCGACGAGCTACCAGGCTGCTCCACCCCGCGTCGCGAAGTTCTATTGAACCCCAACGCCGGTCCATTGTCAAGGGGGTGTTGAGGCCTCGGCCTTGCCAGGGCGGCCCCAGGCGAACCTAGGTGAAACGCCGGGGGGCCCGTCGGACGTCTCCAAAGAAGCAATGAAGAAGTTACTGGCACTGGTTGTCTTGGGCGGACTGGGCTTTGGCACCTACACACTCGTCCAAAACGGGACGATTGCCAATCCGTTCGCCCAAACCGGCCCGGCCGTCGCCAAAAAAGCCCCTCCCGGATTTGCAATCTTGCCGGAGAGAACCCCGGTTACCCTCGTCCTCTTGGAGCGGCTTGAATCGGGGACCAGCGAAGAAGGGCTTCTCTTCAAGTTCGCGGTGAAGGAAGACGTCAAGGCTTCGGACGGAAAGGTGATCTTGAAGAAAGGTAGCACGGGAACCGGGGAAGTGGTTTGGTCGAGAAGGGGCCAAACTCTGGCCGCGCTCGCCAACCAGCCCGCTCGTCTGGCCGTCAAGGTGGTCAGCGTCACGGGACCCAATGGCCTCAACATCCCCCTCGTAACCGAGGAGGAACAATACGAATTTCGTGATGAGAACACCAAGGTTCTCGACACCCCGGCCATCAATCCAGAGCAGCTCTCCCCTGCCCAAAAGGAGGCTGTGGCCAAGCTCCAAAAGGATGGAGTGACGGCGCTTAAGGATCCCGAGACGCGACGTCAGCTCTCGGCCGTGTTAGGGAGCCAAGCCAAGGACGCCACAGGTAAAGAAGGCCAGGACCTTGCGGCCTTGGGAGCCAAGCTGGCGACCGGGGACGTAGCGAGCCTGGGCTCGGGCGACTTGGATGCGATTCTCGGTCTCGGGGCCATCGGATCCGGTCTCTTCGATCGGCTTGGTGGAATGGTCAAGGCCCGACAAATCGTAGCTCCCATGGGTGTCGAGATTCCCGCATTTGTGGCCCGAGACACAAAAATTCCGCTTTGAACGAGCACTCCGGCGCATCGGTTCGGCAAAATCACGTAGCAACCATGGTGAAAAAGCTGAAGTCGATTGTCGGGGTTATCGGACTGGCCGGTCTGGTTCTGGCGGGATGTACAGGGGGCCAGCAGGCTGCCAAGGGCGACTCTTCATCGTCACCTCAGGCCGCCGATGGTAGCTTCAAGGTTGCCTTGATCACTCCGGGGAGCGTGAGCGATGCTGGGTGGAACGCGATGGCGTTCGCCGGCTTGCAAGCGATCGAGTCGGAACTCGGCGCGGAGATCACCAACGCCGAAGCAACCGGAGCCAAGATCCGCGACGTCATGCGCACCTATGCCCAAGAAGACTACAAACTGATCTTCGGCCACGGCTTTGAGTACAACGCCCCCGGCGTCGAGCTCGCCAAACAGTTCCCCAATACCGTCTTCATCTCCAGTTCGGGAGCAGAAACGGTCACCAACGCGGGATCCTTCCGGTTCTATCTGGAGCAAGGCTTCTATCTTGCGGGGATGATGGGGGCCAAGATGAGCAAGAACAAGCACCTCGCGATGGTTGGACTCAATGTTCCCAGCATCGTCTCAACCTTCCGGGGATTTGAGGCCGGGGCCAAGGCGGCGGATCCGAACGTGAAAGTCACAACCGTTCTCCTCACCGATACGAAGGATGCGGTCGCTGTCAAGCAGGCCACCCTTCAGGTCATCGAAGCCGGGGCTGATATGATCATCCACCAAGCCAATGAGGCGGCCCGCAGCGTCTTTGATGCCTGCAAAGAGAAGGGCGCGATGGCCTTTGGCAGCAACGCCGACCAGAATGGCGACACGAGCGGGGTGGTGCTCGCCAGTGCGGTCATCGTGGCCAAGCCGGCGTTTGTTGAGGTCGCCCGCCAAGTCAAGGACGGCAAGTACCAGGGCGGCGTGACCTTCATCGGAATGGACAAGGGCGCCATCGACTTCATCGTCAACCCAGCGAAGGCCAACAAGATCCCAGAAGATGTGAAGAACGCTGTCGAGCAGGCCAAACAGGACATCTTGTCGGGCAAGATTGTCGTTCCAAAAGACGAATTTTGAGGTCAGAGTCCCCCCTCCTCTCGGTCCGACGTCTCCGTAGGAGCTTCGGACCAGTGCTCGCCTTGGCTCCCCTCGACGAGGAGTTTTTTGGTGGAACCATCCACGCGGTTTTGGGTGAAAATGGAGCGGGGAAGTCCACCCTGATGAATCTGCTGGCCGGAATCCTGCCGCCCGACTCCGGTGAGATCCTGGTGAGGGGGACTGCCTGCAAACTTCAATCTCCTCGCGATGCGCTGCGGCAGGGGATCGGGATGGTCCATCAGCATTTCATGCTGGTGCCCGCCTTTTCGGTCAGCGAGAATCTTGCGCTCGCCCAGACTCCAGATCGCAGGGGCGGGCTGGATGAAGCCAAGCTGATTCAGTCGGCAGTAGACGTGGCAGCGGAGCTCGGGTGGGAGGTCCCACTCGATTCTCGGACCGAAGATCAGCCCGTCGGAGTCCGACAGCGAATCGAGATCCTCAAGGTCCTGGCCAGCGACCCCGAGATCATCATCCTGGATGAGCCGACGGCGGTCCTTTCTCCCGATGAGGTGGACGATCTCTTCCGAGTCCTTCGGCAACTCAAAGCCCGCGGCAACCTCGTTCTTTTGATCGCTCACAAGCTCAGTGAAATCGTCGCCATCGCCGACCGGGTCACCGTTTTGCGGCGAGGGACACACGTCGCTACGGCGAACATGGGCGATACCACGGCTGAAGAAATCGCGACTTGGATGGTGGGAGAATTGCCCCCTCAGCTTGCCGGTAAGGGCGGGGTCGGGTCCGGTTCGGTCGTCCTCCGCGCCAGCGGTCTCCGAGCCAAGGGCGACCGGGGGGAGGAATCGGTTCGCGGGGTCAATCTTGAGATAAGGGGGGGTGAAATCGTGGGGCTGGGTGGGGTCGATGGGAACGGCCAGGTCGAACTTGCCGAGACTTTGTGTCGAATCCGGCCGCTTGTGGCGGGCCAAATCGAGTCGGGTGGGACCGTGGCCTATGTTCCTCAGGACCGCCAAGTGGATGGCCTCGCACTCGGGATGAGCATTGAAGAAAACTTCCTCATCGGAGGTCTATCGAATCGCGAACTCGTCCGGTTTGGAGTTGTTCGTCCGCGATCCGTAAAGGCCTGGGCCCGGCGATTGGTGGAAACCTTTCGGATCAAGATTGGCCGACTTCAAGATCCCGCCCGCAGCCTGAGCGGAGGCAACCAGCAGAAGATCGTCGTCAGCCGTGCCCTGGATCAATTGCCGGCCGTGCTGGTGGCCGTCAATCCGACCCGGGGCCTCGACTTTGCCGCCACCGAGTTTGTCCATTCCCGCATCGTCGAAGCGGCTGAACGGGGCTGCGGAGTGGCGCTCTTTTCGACCGACCTCGACGAACTGCGACAACTCTCGGATCGGATCCTCTTCATGAGCCGGGGCCAGTTGGTCGAAGGTGAGGGCGCCCAGTCGTTGCTCGGGGGACCGGCTTGAATTCGATGGTCCGGTTTGCTGCCGTGGCGTTGGGTCTCCTCTTGACCCTTTGCCTCACTCTGGTGATCTTTGGTCTGCCGCTCGGTCCCTCCCTCTCCCGGATCGCCACCGGAGCTTTTGGTAGTGAGGCCGGCATCGCGCGATCGCTCGTGCGGATGACCCCGTTGTTGCTCGCCGGACTTGGTATGGTCCTAGCTTGGCGGGCCGGGATGTACAACATCGGCGGAGAAGGTCAGTTCATCGTCGGTGGTCTCACCGGGGCCACCCTTTACAAACTTGCTCCCGGATTGCCGCCCGCCGTCTTGGGGATCAGCATCCTCGTGGTCTCGGCCGTCGGCGGGGCCCTCTATGCCGCGCTCGCGGGTTGGCTCCAGATCCGACGGGGAGTCCAGGTGGTGATCAGCACGATCCTGTTGAACTTCATCGCGCTTCACCTTTTGGATTACTGCGTCAACGGTCCATTGAGAGAAAAGGCGGGCCAGAGTCCCCTTACTGACCGGCTGCCCGATCTGGCGATGCTGGCGAAGTTTTCCATGCGCACGGATCTCCACGCCGGGGTCTTCTTGGCCCTGATCATTGCGCTTTTGGTCTTCGGGTTCCTCTTCTTCACGAGTCCTGGATTCAAGATCCGCTTGGTGGGCGAGAACCAGCGCGCGGCCCGGGCCAATGGGATCTCCCCCGAGCGAGTTCAGATCTTGGCCATGGCGCTCAGCGGGGCGCTCTGCGGGCTGGCGGGCGGGGTGGAGTACACGGCTCTCGCCGGTCAGTTGGGCCGTAGTTTCAGCGAGAACTGGGGCTTCTTGGCGATTCCCGTGGCGCTACTCGGGGGCCTCCATCCGCTCGGGCTCATCCCTAGCAGCCTTTACTTTGGTGCGCTACTCGCAGGGACCGACTACCTCAGCCGGTTTAGCGTGGGTGGAAAGTCGATCATCTATTTGATCCAAGGTGCGGCCGTCCTAGTCTTCATGGGGTTGCAACGGTGGTTCGACCGAAAGCAACCCCTGGTCCTCGAAGAGGAGTCCCGGGCATGATCGAATCTCTGGTCAGCGTTCTTCTCTTCACCACTCCGCTGGCCATCGCGGCTGTTGGAGAAACGGTCAATCAGCGAGCCGGGCAGATCAACATCGGGCTAGAGGGGATGATGCTTGTCGCGGCCTATGTGGCCGCGATCGTGGCGATCGAAACTGGCTCACCCGTTCTCGGGGTCGGAGCCGCGATCGTGTCGATGGTTCCCCTCTGGTTGATCCAGAACTTCCTCACGATCCAAGCCGGTCGCGATCAGGTGGTGGTTGGGACCGCCATCAATCTTTGTGCAATTGGGCTCACCAGCACGCTTTATCAGATGCGATTCGGTCAGAGTGGGCAGCTGCTCAGCGTGCCTCAGCTCCCGCGGTGGGGCGGGATCGACGGCATGGTGCTGTTTGGTCTGGTCCTCGTTCCCGTTTTGGGTTGGTGTCTCTTCCGGTCGCGTTGGGGCCTCGTCCTTCGGGCCGCCGGTGAATACCCTGATTCGGTCCGCAGTAGCGGCTTTTCCGTGTCTCGGATCCGGTGGGAAGCGGCCGCAGTGGGGGCCGTGATGGCGGCTCTGGCGGGGGCTCATCTGAGCATCGGGGTCGGGGGAACCTTCGTCCAAGAGATGACAAGCGGTCGTGGCTTTGTCGCGGTGGCCTTGGTCTCGTTTGGTCGCTGGCGACCGGCCTGGGTTTTGGCCGCTTGTCTTCTCGTGGGCGGGGCCGAGTTCCTCAAGTTCTACTACCAAGTCCGCCAGACGGCACTGCCATATCAGCTCTTTTTGGCCTTGCCCTACCTGGTGGCGCTGGGAGTCTTGGTAATTGTGGGAAAAAACAGCCGGGCCCCTGCCGCATTAGCCCAACCATTTCGTAGTAATGAGTGATCATGCTGACCGAAACTGCGCTGGAACCCGCAAGATCTCCCCACCCGGCCGCGGGCAAGGTGCGGATGGTTCGACGAGTCACCTTTAGCAGCGGGCACCGCTATTGGCTTCCCAGCTTGTCGCCAGAAGAGAATCGGAGCCTCTTCGGACAATGGGCCTCGCCCTACAACCACGGCCACAACTATGTCCTTTGGTTTGAGGTCGAAGGGGTCGTCGACCCCGCTCATGGCATGGTCGTGAACATCAAGGATATCGACGATCTCCTAAAGGCCGATGTCAAGAGTCAACTCGACCAACGCAGCATCAACGACGAAGTCGCAGCCTTTCGCGACCGTAGCCCCAGCCTAGAGAATTTGATTGGCTATATCCGTAGCCAGATGACTCGCCTTCCTGCCGAAGTACGTCTCACCGGAATCCGATTGGACGAAACCGAGACGCTCTATGGCGAATGGCGCCCCGAAATGCCGGAGAACCAAGTGACCCTGACTCGCATCTACGAATTTGCCGCCTCCCATCGCCTCCACGCAGACGGTCTTAATGACCACCGCAATGTCGAGCTTTTTGGGAAATGCAACAACCCCCATGGGCACGGGCACAATTACGTTCTGGAAGTCACGGTGGCGGGAGAGCCCCATCCCGTCACGGGAATGATTGTGGATATCGAGTCCCTCGACCGGACCGTCCATTCCGAGGTCGTCGACCGATATGACCACCAGAACCTGAACCTTGACGTCCCTGAGTTTGCCAACCTCAACCCCACCAGTGAGGTCGTCGCCCAACAGATCTTCCTGCGTCTGCAGACCACGGTTCCGGCCAAGCTCCACCGAGTCCGCCTGCACGAAACCGCGCGCAACATCTTCGAAGTCAATGCCGACTAAATCGGTTCTCATCACCGGGGCCAGTAGCGGCATCGGCCTAGCCACGGCCCGTCTTTGCGCCGCCGAGGGCTACCGAATCGGCCTGGTGGCCCGTCGGGAGGCTTTGCTCAAGGAGATCCAAGCCGAGATCGGCGGGGAAGTCTTGGCTCTGGATATCGCTCACGGAGCCCGGGCGTTGGCCGAGTTCTCCGAGCGAATCGGGGGCGATGAGCTCGTCCTCGTGAACAACGCTGGGATCGCTCAATTCGGACCCTTTGATCAGATGAGTTTGGGGGATGCCGTGGCCCAGATTCAGGTCAACCTCGTGGGCTTGATGGCGGCCACCCACGCCGTCCTTCCTAGAATGCTTACCGATGGGCGAGGGCAAATTGTGAACGTCCTGAGCATCGCTGCCCGCCATGTTTTTCCCGGAGCCGAGGCCTACGCCGCAAGCAAGGCCGGAGCGTTGATGTTTGGCCAATCGTTGAGCGCGAGCTATCGCAAGCAGGGCCTCCGGGTTTGTAATTTGCTCCCCGGCAGCACCGACACCCCGATCTGGGATGCTGGCGGATGGAAACCGGACGCGGAGGACATGCTGACCCCGGAGGCCGTCGCCGAGGCGGTAGTCGCGGTGATCTCGGCGCCTCCTAACCGGAGTTTCGACGAGATCACCCTCATGCCCCGTAAAGGGATCCTCTAGTCTTTCTTGATCACCATCGTATCGAAGAGGCGGCCTTCGAGGTCGAAGCTCCTCATCGAGAGCTCCCACGGCGTCAACGAGACCACGACGAAGTGGTGGCCGCGGCGGACGACATTGCTGAACGCGGGTTTGAACGGACCCGGGGTCTCAAGCCCGCCTCCACCTCCGCCGGCTACGACGTAGGTGACCCCGCCCGACTTGGTGATCTGGCCGCCGACGATCGGCCACGTCCGCTCATAGCTGTGGATGTGACCGTTCCACACCACGTCTACTCCGTGCTTTTCGTAGAGCGGAGTGATCTGCCGCAACCGGACATCGCCGAAGGTGCTTTGACCCTTCCAGAGGTTGCCGAAGTCGTCCTCATCGCTGCTGTAGGGCGGATGGTGGTGGGTGACGAACTTCCAGCGGGCCTTGCTCGCCCCGAGCGCCCGGTCGAGCCATTGATACTGCTCGCTGGACGGATCGACGTTGCGGTTGCTGTCGATGACAAAGAACTCTGCATCACCATAGACGAAGCTGTAGTAGTACTCCGGCGCAGGGACACTCATGTAGTCGTAGTAGTGCCGGGCGTCGTTCTCGTGGTTGCCTAGGACGGGAAACAGGCAGACCCGGCTGAAGATCGGCCGCATCGATCCGAAGAAGTGATCGACCCAGTGGCTCTTGTTGCCGCCAGTTTCCACCAGATCGCCGGGGATCACCAGAAAGTCTGGGCGTTCGGCCCACATGAGGTTGCCGATCACACTATTGACGGCGGGGTTGTTCTGGGTATCGCCAACGACCGTGAAGCGGATGGGAGTTCCCGCATTGGGCGCCGTTCGGAAGGTGCTCATCTCACTGGTCAGCACCCGGCCTTGGTCATCCTTACTCTCAACCCTGTAGTGATAGTGAGAGTTGGGTTTCAGCCCGGTCAGTCGGACGGTGTGGATCTTGCCCGGGGCGCCTTCGACCTTTGTCAGTTCTTTGTCATTGGTGCCGAAGTGGACGGTTGAGGAGCCGGCCCGAGTTGTCTCCCATACCACTGTGATCTCATTCGTCGTGGCGTATTGAAGGAAGGGCTGCACGATCCACTCAAAGTTGGGGTTCTCTTGGACGACCGGCTTTTCGAGCACCAAAGCCTTGCGAGGGGCAAAGAGGTGGTCGATGCCGTCCGCGGTGGCGGCCAGGTCATAGAGAGCCACATCCCTCAACCGGCCCTTGTGAGGAAAATCCTCGTCGTCATCCTTGTAAACCCCGATGGTCAGCGGGGCCTTGGGAGGGTAGAGGATGTCGCCGCTTTGGGCTGTGCTCGTCCCGTCCAGCTTGCCATTGACGTAGAGCTTCATGGTTTGGCCATCGTAGGTCCCGGCCACGTGATAAACGCGACCGATCTCGTACTCGGTCTTTCCGACCAGGTAGGTCATCTTTCCGTCGCCGTCGTCGGCACCCTTGGTGCTGAGGGCAAAGTAGAAACCGCGATCGTTGTATCCGAGGAACCAGCCCTTCTCATAGTTCCCGTTGTCTTGGGCGCAGCCGATGAAACACCCATAGCCCTGTGGCTCCTCGATCGTCGCCCAGGCACTGGCCGTGATGTGGTGCTTGGGCATCATTGGGGCCAGCGTTTTGAAGTCTTGGGCGACGATGAACCGGCTCTTTCCATCCATCCGGAGGCTCTCGCCGAGCGCGTCCTTGGCGAAAGATGCCGCGCCCGTAAAGAGGGCGTCGGGGCCGAGCCTGGCCTTCAGCTTGCCGTTCTGGAGGGTTTTCGAGTTCAGTTCCCAGTGCATCACCGGGTCTGGACCCTTGTGAGCCCAAGCGGCAGTGGCGACAACCGTACCGAGTGCGAGCAGATGGATGCGCATCGTCCGGCATTCTAGCGGGGTCGCGGTTAAGAGGGGGTTAAGGTTTGGATTTAGGGGGAGGTTGGTGGATAATAGCGGTATGGCTTACGAGCTTCCAATTGATCCGACAATCTACGAGCGCGCCCTCCGCATCGCCGAGCGTGATGGATTGGCGGTGGACGCAGTGCTGAGCCGAGCGGTGTCTTCCGGCTTAGCGGATGCGGAGATTTCGGAGCAAGAGTTGATGCATCACCTGGAGGCCTCTCTCCGCGAGAATGACAATCTTTACCGAAAGTTGGCTCAGTGACACGCTATCTTGGCCTCAAGCAGGTCCTAAGAATTCACAGTGTGATGCTTGCGCGACACGGTGGCGCGACCGGGGTCCGCGATCTCGGCCTGCTTGAGGCCGCAGTGGCTCGGCCGCAGAACGGATATTACGCGGACCTCTTTGAGGAGGCCGCTGCGTCGTGGGAAAGCCTCTCCCAGAATCACCCCTTTGTGGATGGAAACAAGCGCGCGGCATTTGGTTCGATGGATATCTTCCTTCGCGTCAATGGATATGAACTCGACCACGATGAAGATCAAAGCTACCAAGAAATCATTGCCATGTACGAGTCGGGGACTTTTCGTTTTGAGGTCTTGGTGGAATGGATTCGGGAGCGGGCGAGGGTGAAAGCATGATCGGCTTCGTGCTGGCGACGGGGATCTTTGCGCCTCCGATCGTGAGCCGCGCAGGCTGGGGGGCGAAGCCGGTCGGCCCCAAGGCCGTCAGCCATTCCATCCGGCGGATCACGATTCATCACACCGGGGTTAAGCAGAACCCCGCTAGGACCTTGGAAGATAAGCTCCGAGGGCTCCAATCTTGGAGTCAGCGGGAGGACAAGTTGGCGAGCGGCAAAACGAAGCCCGCCTGGCCGGATATCCCCTACCACTATTATATCGCCGTCGATGGTCGGATCGGGGAGGGCCGCGAGTGGCAATATGTCGGGGATACGAATACCGAATATAACCCGGCCGGGCACCTCTTGATCGTGGTCGAAGGAGACTTTACGCAAGAAAAGTTGCTGGCGGTCCAGTGGGACTCTTTGCGCCAACTCACGCTCTGGTGCGCTTCGGAGTTTCGGGTGCCGCCGCATCGGATCGAGGCGCATCTCGACTTCGCGCAGACCACCTGCCCGGGTCCAGAGCTTTATTCCCGAATGGGAGATCTCCGGAACGCGGTCCGGCTCGGGCTCTAGCCCGGGCAATCAGTAGACAGATTATCGCGGAACTTGCCAAAATAAACCGGTTCTCGGATTTCGGAGCCACAACGGGTCTCCATCGCCTTAAGCGGAGCCGGGTAAGAATTCTATACATTACTGGTACGAACGGGACAGCCATGAGAAGGACAAAACTTGATCCTAACAACCTTATCAACTTTCTTGGCCGAGTCTTGCGTGACGAGGGGAATACTGAAGAGCTGCAACTGCTTAGGACTTGTACCCCATACGTCGAAGAAGACTCTAATCCCTTTGGTTTGGACGATTGGCGCTTAATCCTTCAAACAAACACGGATGAGTTTGTACGCCACAGATTAAACATCGCTTCAATATGTCAGCGTTGGAAAGCACTTCTGGAACCATTGGTGGCTACGCAGGAAGATTTTCGTCTGAATGAGGTGAAACTCGTATGTGAGTCTATTGTCGATACCTCTTGGAAGGGAGGGCTTGAGCAACCACTGCAAACGTCAGCAGCGGCAGAGGATAAATTGTGGCAGGCTGGTTGTTTCCGGCTCTTTATAAGCCACAAGAGTGAAGCGAAAAATCAACTTTCTACTGTTTGTGGGTTTCTTAAATATTACGGAATCGACGGATTCTTGGCCCATACGACAATAGAACCGGATGAGTTCTGGCGATCTCAGATAAGGTTGGGTTTGCAGACCTGCGATTCCCTAGTTGCTGTACTTACCGCAGGATTCGGCCTGAGTGCATACTGTCAACAAGAACTCGGGTGGGCTATGGGTAGAGGCATCTATTGGACTAGCATAAAAATCCATGAAGACCCATCCGGACTGTCCGAGGAGCTACAGGCTACGACAATGGACTTATCAGATTCCGAAAAGATGGCAAGGGTGATCGCGCTTAGGATAAGGAAGCAGGAGCGGTTGGTTGATACGCTTTACCGCGGCATAATCCAGAGATTTAGCACCGCAAATTCTGGGGCGGATGCCTGGTATGTGTACAAAGCTTTTAAGAATTTGGGAGAATGCCCTCCGGAGTACGTTCAGCCCTGGTATGAAACGCTCCTAAGTAATCCTATTACGGTAACTTCCAAGGGGATAGCCCATTATTTCCCTGAGTGGTGTAATCAGCATGGCCTCAAGACCCTCGTATTTCCGACTCCAGGAATGTTTACCCTTGATGGAGAGGATGAATTTCCTGAAGATTTTTGGCCTTTTGAAGATGAGTAAGGTTGAAGTCTCACGGGTTCACCGGTAGGCAAGCGAGGAGTTGTTGGAGGCGTAGATCGGAGTGTCTCCCCTGGCCGGCCAGCCAGGCTGACCTTTGTCTCGGCTCTCTGGGGAAGTAGGGGAACGTAATCCCCGCAAAAGCCGATAGAATCCAGGCATGACTGCGCTGATTGCTGCCGCGCTTTTGATCGCTCCGGTCAAGGCCCCCCAGATGGGTCTGAACGTTGGCGAGACGATGATCGCCTATGATCCCTATCACCTAACCGGCCCCGACCAGGGAACCGAGACTTGCCCGGTCTGCGAGTATCTCAACCGCCCGATGGTGATCGTGTGGTCCTTCCGCCAAGACCCCCGAGAACTCTCACCGCTACTGCGCCGGATCGAAGAAGCCACCGACCGCCACGAAAAGCACGAGTTCAAGAGCTTCTTCACCTTCCTCACCAACGAGTGGAACGCCAAGAATCTGCGCAAGGAGTTGCCCGAATGGGCAACCGAAAACGCGGCCCAACTGACGAGCATCACGGTGCTTCCTCACGATAACGAGGCGGTCGAGCGGGCCAAGTTTCCGACCGATGGTTCGGTCCGCAACGTGGTTTGGGTCTTCAAGAACCGCCAGATCAGCCACAAGTGGGTGAACATCAAGGCGGACAAACCGACCGTCGATGCGATCATCGGCGCGATCGAATGGCAGGTGAAGCGGTGATTGCGATCGAGTTCAACCGCTACTATCGCTACGCCGAGCTGACCGAGTTGCTCGGAGCTTTTGCCGCGCAATACCCCGGTCTGGTTGACCTCGTCAGCATCGGCAAGAGCCATGAGGGTCGCGACATCTGGATGGTGGAAGTCACCCGAAAGAGCACCGGTCCGGCAAACGAGAAACCGGCCTTTTGGTGCGATGGGAACATCCATGCCAGCGAGGTCAGCGCGAGCACGGCCGTGCTCCACCTGCTAAACCGGCTCTGCACGACGGACGGCGAAGACCCCAACGTCACCAGGGCGCTGGACACTCGGGCATTCTATCTGGTGCCACGGCTAAACCCGGATGGTGCCGAGTGGGCGCTGGAAGACGTGCCCCGAATCGTCCGGTCGGGGACCCGGAACTATCCCTATCCCGAAGAGGATCCGTATGGGCTGGAGCGGCGGGACATGGACGGAGATGGCCGCATCCTCCAGATGAGAATCCAAGATCCGAATGGTCCCTGGAAGGTCAGCACGCTGAACCCAAGGCTGATGGAACGGCGAAAACCGACCGACCACGAAGGGACCTTCTATCGCCTGATCCCCGAGGGCGAGCTTCAGAACTTCGACGGGCTCACACTTCAGCCCAAGCGAATTCCGCAAGGGCTGGACTTCAATCGGAACTTCCCCAGCGCCTGGCGACAGGAGCATGAGCAGCACGGGGCCGGAGATTATCCGACCAGCGAGCCCGAAATCCGGGCTGCGGTTCAAGCGATCACCGACCGGCCCAATATCTGCGGGGCAATCACTTTCCACACGTTCAGCGGAGTTCACCTGAGGCCACCGAGCCGGATGCCAGACGACGATATCCCGAGCGAGGACCTCTGGGTTTATAAGGAGTTTGGAACCCAGGGCGAAGCGATGACCGGCTACCCGGCCATCAGCAACTATCACGAGTTCAAGTATCACCCGAAGGAGGTGATCACGGGCGTCTTTGACGATTGGGCCTACGAGCACCGGGGAATCTTTGCCTGGACCACCGAGCTTTGGTCCCCGCAGCGCCAAGCCGGGATCACGGACTACAAGTACATCGAGTGGTTCCGCGATCACCCCCACACCGACGACGTCAAGTTGCTGGAGTGGTCGGACCAAAAGCTCGGCGGCCGGGGCCATATCGACTGGTACCCGTTCGAGCATCCCCAGCTTGGGGCGGTCGAGCTCGGTGGGTTCGATGCGCATTACGCCTTCCGGAATCCTCCCCCGGACTTTTTGGAAGCCGAGGTTGCGCCTCATGGTGAATGGGCGATTTGGCAGGCGTTGGCTTCGCCCAAGCTCGAGATTCGCGAGGCGCGCGTCGAAGGGGTGGGAGGGACGTACCGGATTCGGCTCGTCGTCCAGAACACCGGCTACCTGCCGACGACCGTCAGCCGGATTGCCGCCAACAAGAAGCTCTGCCGAGGCGTTTTGGGCGAGATCTCACGCGCGGGCGATTCGGACTACGCCTGGCTGGCTGCGGGCAAGATCCGCCAAGAAGGGCCTCAGCTCACGGGCTGGAGCCACATCACAGCGAGCGGATTCGGCTGGCAGATGAACAGCACCGATGATCGACACGTCTTCGAATGGATTGTCACCGAACCCGGCGAGTATTGCCTTTTGGCCAAGCACGACCGGGCGGGAACCGTTCGCACGACTGTTCGAGTGGGCTAAGCCGTTCTCAAAAACAAAATTCCCCTCTGTCGCTTCGTTGCGACGAGGGGAATCTTTCGTGGGCCTCAGCGATTGATCGCGCGACCGATAGGTGACCGGGTGGTTGCGGTGTCGGAGAAAAGCGGCTTGGGGGCAAATCGGCGCTGAATCCATTGCGCCCAGTGCCAGCCCACTCGGTTATATCCCTGAACCGTCGGGTGGAGGCGGTCCCAGACTTCGAAGGGGCGAACGATCTTGGCCACATCGATGCCGACTTCATATCCATTGGCCCGGACAATCGCCGGGAGTCCGGCATTGAATTCGTTGATCTTGGGCTGAAGGTTGACGTCTTTCGTTGGAGGAAGAGTAGCAACAGCGACCCGAACATCGGCATCGGTCGCTCGGATCTGCGTGAGCAGGTCGGCCACTTTGAGCAAAACCGTGGTCGGGGCAAGCCCGAGATCGAGGTCGTTGGTCCCGATCTGTAGCAAGATCAGGTCGGGCATGTGGTTGCGGATGCTCTCGAAGGCGACCGTTTCCAAACCTTCACGCGGCGGAAGGGTGAAGGTCGTGAATCCGTTCCAACCCTCGTGGCCGTTAAACGGCAGTTCGGGGGAGGCATAAATCGTATTGGAGCCAACAAAGGTGTGCGGAACACCGAGCCGAGTGAGCTCCACGTGCATGGCGCGGCGATACCCACCGGCAGGCGGAAATCCTGGGTAGCCGGCGGTGTTGGAGTCCCCCATCGGCATGATCACGAGATTGGCGCAGGCCCCGGTTGCCAACGCAACCAAAAGGAACCCGCTTACGAGTTGTCCCCTCATGGCTGACATTATAGAACAGTCATTTGTGACATCGAACCTGGAGAAATTTGAAAAATTGCCTGGTTTTGAATGAAAGCTAGTAATTGTACGGGTCAACGGGCCGCCCTTGCCGAACTCGTCCGGAATGGGGCAAGCTACAGGGTGAATGGATCGGGTGTACGAAATTGAGAGGGAAGCGCTGGAAGCGATCGCCCAAGCGGAGACTCTGGCTGAACTGAAGGCGGTGGAATCTCAGTTCCTGGGTAAGTCGGGCCAGATACCGGGGCTCATGAAGGAACTGGGCAAACTGAGCGCGGAGGATCGTCCGGCCTTTGGGAAGGCGGTCAACGAGAGCCGAGCTCGGGTCGAGGAACACTATCAGGACCGATTCGAGGGCATCAAGGCGATTGAGCAGGCAGCCCAGTTCGAGGCTGAGCGGATCGACTTGACCTTGCCAAGTCGCTCGCCCAAGGTGGGTCGCGAGCACGTGCTGCAACTCACGATGAACCGCATCAAGTCGGTTTTCGTGGGGATGGGCTTCGAATACTTCGAATCGCCCGAACTGGAGACGTTTGGATACAACTTCGACGCGTTGAACTATCCGCCCGATCACCCAGCTTTCGATGAGCAAGACACGTTCTACGTCACCGACGACCTGCTGCTTCGGACTCAGAGCACGGCTTTTCAGGGGCGGATCCTCGAGCAGAGAAAGCCACCTTTCCGGTTCTTCACAATCGGGCGGACTTTCCGAAACGAGGCCGTCGACCGAACCCACAGTCACACCTTCCACCAGGTTGACGTTTTTGTGGTGGATGAGGGGGTCTCGATGGCCAATCTCAAGTGGACCCTAGGGCGCTTCGCCCAGCAGATGTTCGGCGGAGAAGTGACCGTCCGCTTCCGCCCAGACTTTTTCCCGTTCGTCGAGCCGGGCGTGGATTACGCGATCAGCACGCCGAAGCTCTTTGATGGGCGGTGGCTGGAATTGGGAGGAGCGGGCCTCGTCCATCCCAAGATCCTGCAAAACTACGGGATCGACACCGAGCGATTTACCGGTTTTGCCTTTGGGCTCGGGGTCGAGCGAATCCCGATGATGGCCCACGGGGTTGATGACCTGCGCAACTTCCTTGAAAATGACCTTCGGTTCTTGAACCAGTTCCGCTGATGATCACCGGGCTTTGGGAGGCCGCGGGACTGGGGATCCTCTACGTCACATTGGCGGACGCCCTTGAGACCCTTGTGCTGCCCCGATCGGTGGATCGGCCTCTCAGCCTGACGGTGCTGTTCTATACGGTGCTCGATAAGGGCTTCCGCGCACTGGGGCGTCGTTGGCTCCGTACTGGCAAGGGGCAAAAAGTGCTCGGAGCCTATGCCCCAATCACCCTGCTTTTACTGATCGGACTCTGGGCCGGACTCTTGATTACGGGCTTTGGATTGATCTTTTTCGGCCTTCAAGTTCCGATCACCAACGTCTCAGGTAGTCCTAGTTTGTCCGAGTACCTCTATCTGACCGCGGTGACCTTCTTCACTCTGGGCTACGGGGATCTCACGGCGGCAAACGCGATCGGACGCGTCATCGAAGTCTTTACTGCCGGGACCGGGTTCCTCTTTCTGGCCTTGGTCATCAGCTATCTGCCCGTGATGTATAGCGCCTTCAGCCGCCGGGAGTCGTCGTTGCTGCTCCTGGATGCCCGGGCGGGGTCGCCGCCCTGTGCGCACACCTTGCTGATTCGGCACCAAGCCTGTGGGGCGGCATCGCTTAGGCAACTTTTGGAGCAGAACGAGCAATGGGCAGCCCAGGTTCTGGAGTCCACTTTGAGCTACCCCATGTTGGCCTACTACCGAAGTCAGCATGAGGATCTGACCTGGGTCGGGGCGAGCACGGTGATGATGGATACTTGCGCTCTTCTGGAGGCTGCGCTGGATCCGGCCGATTCCGAACAACGCCAGCTCTTGCGTCAAGCGCAACTTACTTTTGCCATGGTCCGCCACCTCTGCGTCGATGTGGCTTACATCTTGGACATGGCCCCCCGCGAACCTGCAACGCCGCGGCTGGACCGATCGGGGCTCGAGATTCTTCTTGCCGACTTGGAGCGGGTCGGATTTCGGATTCGGGCCGATCGGGAAGCGGTGTGGGAGCGATTGTCTCAACTCCGGCAGCAGTATGAGCCCTACCTCATGGGGCTAGAGCGCAACCTCTTTGTGCCCGTTCCGGGCTGGCAGGCCCCTACCGAAGTGCGGGACAGTTGGCAGACGGCGGCATGGGATAACACCCGCCACTTCTAAAAGGTTCGGTAAGATCGGTGCGGCTTTATGAAGTTGCCCGTTTCGATGCTCCGCGATTTCGTCCAGACCTCTCTCTCGCCGCAAGAGATTGGGGATCTGCTCACCATGGCCGGATTTGAACTGGAGGGCCTGGAGGACGTCGATGGCGAACCTGTCTTGGACATCAAGGTGATGGCCAACCGAGGCGATGGCTTGAGCGCCCTGGGGCTCGCTCGCGAGATGCTAGCCAAGGATTCGGCGGCGACTCCGACCGAGCTGTATCAGCGGGCCACCAGCCGCTTTGCCCGTGATGATGAAGAAGGACCCGAAGCCGCTCACCACGTGAGCATCCGGATCGAGAGCCAAAACTGCTCACGGTATGCGGGCCGTGTCTTCACCGGGGTTCAGAATGGCGAGAGTCCGACTTGGATCGCGGCCCGGCTGACCCAGGCGGGTCTGAGGCCGATCAGCCTCTTGGTGGATCTCACCAACTATGTGATGTTGGAGCTCGGGCAACCGCTCCACGCCTTTGACCTCGATACGCTCGCCGGTAACGAGATCATCGTCCGCGAGGCGGCAGCGGGCGAAAAGATCACGACCCTCAATGGCGACGAGCACGAACTCTTGCCCAGCGACCTTTGCATCTGTGATCGGTCGAAGCCGATCGCCGTGGCCGGGGTCATGGGCGGGGCGGATACCGAAGTGAGCGCGACGACGACTCGGTGTCTTTTGGAAAGTGCCCACTTCCACAACGGTTCGGTCCGCAAAACACGCAAGCGGCTGAACCTCAGCACCGACGCTAGCTACCGATTTGAAAGAAGCGTGGACCCCGAGGGCGTCGTGGCCGCGCTCAACCGATTTGCCGAGCTTTATGAACAAGCTACCGGCAGGTCGCCGGTGCCTGGGGTCGTCGATGTCTATCCTCATCCTGCCAGTCCGGCAACCCTGGAGGTCCGAGTCAGTCGAGCTGAGAAGCTCCTTGGGATGCCGGTCGCAGTGGAGCCCGCTCGCCAGGCTCTCGACAAGCTCGGGATGGATGTCTTGGGCGACGGCGAACCCTTCCGCGTCAAGGTCCCGACGTGGCGATTTGACCTCGAGCGCGAGGACGACATAATCGAGGAGATTGCCCGGGTCGTGGGCTATGAAAAGATCCCGGAGAGCCCGCTGGTCGGTTCAACCGTGGAGGGCGGGGTCTTCGACATCCCCTTGTTGAGCGACCAAGCCCGCGAAGCGCTTTTGCGGTGTGGATTGACGCAAGTGATGAGCCACAGCCTCAGGGATCGCCATCCACTCGACTTCACGTCCGAGTGGCGCGTGGGACCGCGCAACCCGCACTCGCCAGAAAATGCCTACCTCCGCGATTCGGTTTTGCCATGCTTGGCCGATGCCGCCCTGCGGAACGGCGGGCGGAACCTTCACCTCTTCGAGATCGGTCGGGTCTTTGTCAAGGGTGACCACCAGATCGATGAGAGCATCGAGATCGGGATCTTGACGACGGGCCAGGTCGGGGAGCCCCATTGGAGCGGGAGCAAGCCCGAGGAAGCCAGTTTTTGGAGTCTGAAGGGGATCGTGGAGGAACTGGCCGAGGCCCTCGGGGACAGCATCGTCTTTGATGCGCCTTGGGATCCCGACCGGCGATTCCATCCGACGCGGCAAGCCGGAGTTTTGATGGACCATGGACGCAGTTGGGCGGGCTCTATCGGGCAAATCCACCCCGACCTGGCCGACGAACTCGGCCTTCCGCGCGAGACCTTCCTCGCCGAGTTGGATCTGTTTGTGTTCGCGATCCATGACAATGCCGACCTGCCCTTGCGACCGGTGAGCCGGAATCCGGCCACCCGCCGCGACATCGCCTTTGTGATTCCCAAGGAAGTGGCTTGGAGCCAGATCGAGGGGACGATCCGGACGGCGGCGGGCGAGGACCTTGAGCGGATGTGGCTCTTTGACGTCTATAGCGGGACGGGAATTCCGGAGGATTCGCATAGCCTGGCGGTGGCGATGCAACTGCGCCGGATGGGCGAAAACCTGACCGACGAGATCGCCAACGGGATCCGGGATCAGGTGGTCGAGGCGGTCGAGTCGCTCGGCGCCAAGCTCCGCTGAGGGATTGTCCACAAGTCCCGAAAGAGTAGGACCCAGAAGAGGCTGCGCAGGAGCACGGGCCAGAAGTGGTAGTGCTCGAACGGGTGGAGCCAGGCCATGGGAAGGAAAGCGAGGACCGACCAACTCCAGAAAAGTAGGAGTTTCCAGCGGTCCGGGCTGAGTCCGGCGGCCAGGTAGCCACCGGCATTGGCCACTAGCCGAAGGAGCCCGATCCACGGTCCGGCGGTGAGGAGCAGAACGGCGCTCGTTGAGAGCTCCGTGCGAAGACGGAGCCAAGCGTCCCAACTAGGCCAGACATACGGCGCGATGGCCACAAAGGCAAAGCCGCCAGACCGGAGTTGCTGGTCGATGTAGGCGCTGGGTTCGGGGGGAAGGACGGACTTTCGCAGAAGAAGATAGCCCCCGAGCAGGATCCACGCTCCCACCGCGGGCGTCCAGTTTGGCGGTCTGCGCTGGAGCAGGGCGAGGAGGGGGATGCCGGTGAGGAGGGCCGGGAGCATGACGGCTTGTTCATAGCTTCCGAGCGCGGCGGCGGTAAAGATCCAGGTGAGCAGGACCCATTTCCGCTGCCCCGGGGCAGAGTCCCCCGAGGATCGGGGGGCGAGGGCGCGGCCTTGGGCCGGGGCGGCGGAGCCTGCGCGGAGCGCAGATCCGAGCGCAAGCAGGGCGAACAGGGTCATGGTCGAAGCGGTTCGGCCGGGAATCCAATCCATCATCCGGAATCTCAGAGGTTCGGCGGCGGCAAACTCCCAACCAAGATAGAGACTGGCGAGAACCAAGAGAATCATTCGGGGGCCGACCGGCCCGAGGCCTCGCCCGACCCAGGGGCCCCGCCCCGACGCCATCGGGGCGCCCTGGGTCCCGCCCTCGGTCGGCCCCGACCCACTCCGCCATGCCCGCCATGCCACGACCAGAGCAAGTCCGAACCCCAACCAAGCCCCAAAACGGCCGTGAAACCCCTGCACCACGAGCGTCGAAAGCACCACCGCCGCCGCCCCCGACCAGAGACCCACCAGAGGCACGGCGACCCAAAAGAGAGCCACCAGCGACCCCGCCACCAACACCGCATTGCTGAACCCAAACCACCCGGTCTGCGCGTCGGCCTCAAAGACGAGAGAGCTCACGGGCCGATAGAACCGATTTCCCAGAGGCCAATCTCCGGCAAACCAGCTCAAAGGCGATTGCCGGCGCTCGATGGCGTCGAGAATGGCCACCGTGTCCGTGTCCTGGAGCATCGCCGGGTCGCGAGAGGCACTCGCGAGAATCCAGCCACAACAGACCAGAACCAGGACCCAGGGCCCCCAAAGTTTCAATTCATGGAGTCTCAAGACGGTATCGTGCGTAAGTATGGTCAATAGCTCCGCCAATCGGAGCCGAACGCCGAGAATAGAAAATGATGAAGGCTCTCACCCGCACAATCCTCGCTGTTACCGCTCTGACCGCCGTCACTGGCGTCTTTGCTAAACCTGCCGTCGGCAAGGCGGTCCCCGCGTTTTCGATGACCGACCTGGCCGGCAAGAAGCACACCGAAAAGTCGCTGAAGGGCAAGGTTGTCATCATCGACTTCTGGGCAAGTTGGTGCGGACCCTGCAAGAAGGTCTCCCCGATCCTCCAAGAGCTCCACAATGCCTACGCCAAGAAGGGCCTGGTGATCATCGGCGCCAACATGGGCGAGCAAGCCGGAAAGAGCAAGCAAATTGCCGCCGAATACGCCAAGAAGAACAATTACACCTACGCCTTCACGGTGGAGAACGACAAATTGGCAGGCGCCTGGGGCGTCACCGGGATCCCCCACTTCGTGGTGATCGACAAGAAGGGCATCGTCCGCCGAGTGGACACCGGCTTCCCGGGCAAAGACAACTACGTCAAGCTGATCGAGAGCCTGCTGAAGTAACGAAGCGCGTCACGGGTTAAAGAAGCGGCCCTCGGGATTCCTCCCGAGGGCCGCATTCTATGTCTCAACCCCTAGCTCTCACTCCTCTTCGGAGCCTTGTTCCACCGGTTCGGCGTCTTCGATGCCTTCGACGTCGCCTTCGTCGGCTTCTTGAACCACACGGGCGATGCTTCGGACGGAGTCGCCTTCGGCGAGGTTGATCAGTTTGACGCCTTGGGCGACGCGGCCGACCAAGCGGATGTCGTTCACCTTCATCCGGATCGCCTTGCCTTGAGTGGTCATGACGATCAGCTTGTCGCCATCTTCGACCACTTCGGCGCCGACGATTTCGCCCGTCTTGGCGGTGACGTTCATCGTGAGAATGCCCGATCCGCCGCGGCCTTGAACGCGGTAGTCATCCAGCGGGGTCCGCTTTCCGAAGCCGTTTTCGCCGACTACCAGAAGGGTGCAATCGGTGCGAACCAGGTCGGCCGAGACGATGTAGTCCTCGCCCTTCAGGGTCATGGCCTTCACCCCACCAGCAGCGCGCGAACGGTCGCGGATTCCGCCCTCGTTGAACCGGATCGACTGGCCGTGGCGGGTGATGATGATGATGTCATCCTTGCCCCGAGACCGCAGCACCCAGCCGAGTTCGTCGCCTTCTTCGATGTCGAAGGCGATGAGGCCATTGGCGCGGATGTTGCTGAAGTTGCTCAGCTCGGTCCGCTTGATCTCTCCCTTGCGGGTGATCATGGTGAGGAAGCCTTCGCCCTTGATATCGCGGATCGAGACGGTGGCGGTGACCCGCTCTTCGCTCTCGATGGCGATGTAGTTGATGACCGGCATCCCCTTGGCGTAGCGTCCCGATTCCGGAATGTCGTAGGCCCGGAGCCGGTAGACCCGTCCTCGGTTGGTGAAGAAGAGGATGTAGTTGTGGGTGTTGACCTGGAAGAGGTGGGCCGGCTCGTCATCGGCCTTCATGGTGTTGCTGACGCCCTTTCCACCCCGCTTTTGCTGACGATACGCGTCGATCGAGACCCGCTTGATATAGCCATCGCGGCTGATGCTGATGATGGCTTCCTCTTCGGGGATCAGATCTTCGTCGCTGAAGTCACCGGCCTCGCGGGCGATGATCTTGGTGCGTCGTTCGTCTCCGTATTTGTTGCGCAGATAGGTCACTTCTTCGCGCAAGATGGCTTTGATTCGCAGCGGATCGTTGAGGATGTCGAGCAGGTTTTGCACCTTCAACAGCGATTCCTTGTAGTCGCTTTCCAGCTTGGCTTGGTCCAGCTGGGTGAGGCGCCGGAGTGGCATGGCCAGCACGGCGCGGGCCTGCATCGGGGTCATCTCAAACTGCCGGACGAGTCCTCGCATCGCCACGGCCTCGTCGGCCGAAGCTCGGATGAGGGCAATGATTTCATCGAGGAACCGCCGCGCGATCTGATAGCCCTCGCTTAGGTGGGCTTCTTCGATGGCGCGATAGAGTTCGTACCGGGTTCGGAGCTCGATGACCTTGCGGCGGTGCCGCAGGTATTCGTCGAGCAAGACGAGCATCGGCGCAGTGCGGGGAGCCCCATCGATCAGCGAAAGCATGATGCAGCCGAACGTGGTGCGCAACGCCGTGTGCTTCAGAAGGTAGTTGAGGGCCTTGTTGGGGTTGACGTCGCGGCGGACTTCGATCTCGATTCGCATGCCGCGTCGGTCCGAGAAGTCGTCAACTCGGAGCAGTCCGTCGAACTTTCGATCCTTGATGATCCCGGCGATGGCCTTGACGAGGTTTTCCTTTCCGACCTGGTAGGGAATCTCGGTCACGACGATGAGGGATTTGCCTGCGTCGCCGGGCTCGATCATCGTCTTGGCCTGAACCACAACGGATCCTCGACCGGTTTCATAGGCCGAGCGGATGCCTCGGGTTCCCATGATGATCCCGTAGGTGGGGAAGTCGGGACCGGGGAGATGCTCCATGACCTCATCGAGCGTGCTTTCGGGGTTATCGATGCGAAGCAGGAGCGCGTTGCACACCTCGGTGAGGTTGTGCGGGGGCAAGTTGGTGGCCATCCCGACGGCGATTCCGGAGCCGCCGTTGCAGATCAGGTTCGGAAACTTTCCGGGCAGAACCGTCGGTTCGTTGGTCTTCTGGCTGTAATTGGGGGCCCACTCGATGGTCTCTCGGTCGAGGTCTTCCATCATCTCCATGGCGAGCGGAGTGAGTCGGCACTCGGTGTATCGCATGGCGGCCGGGCTGTCGCCGTCGATGTTGCCAAAGTTGCCTTGGCCATCGACCAGCGGGTAGCGCATCACCCAGGGCTGGGCCATCCGGACGAGGGTCGGGTAGATGACCGCTTCGCCGTGGGGGTGGTAGTCGCCACTGGTGGTGCCGCAGACTTTCGCGCACTTCTCATAGCCGCTTCCGGGGGCTAGGTTGAGGGTGCGCATCGCGTAGAGGATGCGGCGCTGGACCGGCTTGAGGCCATCGCGAACATCGGGCAGGGCGCGTGCGATGATGACGGACATCGCGTAGTTGACATAGCTTCGCCCGAGCTCTTCTTCGATGTTGATGTTGGATATACGAGGATCTTGTTCGTCCACGGTGAGGTCTGCTTTCAGGACGGGTTCGAACCGCCGAATGAACCTCGAAGTTTACCCGTGATCGCAGAGGTGCCCGATCAATTGCGGGTTTGTCCGGCTAGTTGTCACATGTTCGCGGTTGCGGGACGAAAACGTATAGGAGTTTAGGTGCACAAAATTATGCAGGGATTCGGAAATCGGTTCGGTGCGGCGGTAGTCGCTTTGTCGGCGGCATGCATCGCGATGTCGCAGGTGAGCTTTTCTGGAGACGCTCGATGGACCTATCTCCGTACCAACTCCGATCCCTCGCCCGGAACCTTCATCGTGAATCTTGCGGCCAATGGCTTTTCGGCCGGACAACTGGTCCAGATCGAGTCGACCAGCCTGTGGGGAAGCAATGGCGACGGCGGGACCAGCCGAGCCCTCAGTGGAGTCTTTAGTAGCTCTAACGCGGTAGGGGCCACGTCTGTCCTGAACAGGGTTAGTGGCGCGATCGACGCGGGCACGGACTTTATGACCCCCGCAACCGCCATCGGAGGCCTGGCGACAGACATTCCAGAAGACTTCGAGATCTCCTCGAACTCCGGGTCCCCCCTCGTGACGATTCAGATCCCGAACGGGGCCTCCTTCTTGATGGTCTCACCCGTCGACAGTCGGTTCAGCGATAACTCGGGCAACTTCGAGTTCTCTATCCGAAGGGCGACTCCCAAGTTCATCTCGGGACGAGTGAACCTCCAAGACTTTCCGAACCCCATCAACGAGCCGGTGACGATCCAAATTTTGCGAGGGAACTCCGTGGTGCAGACGCTCGTGACGCCGTTGACCAACACCGGGAACTACACGGTCTTCACGTTTATCACCGGCACGTTTGACGTCCGGGTGAAAGGGCAGCACTGGCTCGCCGACCGCCGAGTCGGAGTCGACCTCTCTGGGAACGTTTCCAACCTAAACTTTGATCTGGTCAATGGAGACGTGGATGGTGACAACTCGGTCACGATCTTCGACTACATCGACCTCTCGCAGTCCTTTGACCTCGGGCTTGGGGATGCCGGCTACAACGATCGAGCCGATTTGGACGGCGACAACTTGGTCACCATCTTCGACTACATCATTCTCAGCAACAGCTTCGACCTTACGGGCGACGACTAGACCGAGACGAGTTCTTTGAGGTCTTCGTCGCCGACTTCGGACTTGGTGTCGGCCATCTTGAGAAAGGCTTCGTAGATCGTCTCAAAGCGCTCCTCGGTGAACTGGAATCCGAGTTCGCCGAGCCGGTGCTTCAGCCCATGTCGGCCCGACCGCGCAGTCAGGATGATCTCACTCTTTTCGGCCCCGACCAGTTGCGGATCGATGATCTCGTAGGTTGAACGCTCCTTGAGAACTCCGTCTTGGTGGATGCCGCTGCTGTGGGCGTAGGCGTTGGCCCCGACGACCGCCTTGTTCCGCTGGACCACCATCCCGGTCAGCTTCGAGACGAGTCGCGAGATCGGCACGAGGCGCTGGGATTGGATCCGGGTATCGACGTTGAACTTATCGCGGCGGATGAAGAGCGCCATGACGACCTCTTCCAGGGCGGTATTGCCCGCTCGTTCGCCGATTCCGTTTACGGTGACTTCGACTTGACGCGCTCCGCCCATGACCCCGGCGAGGGTGTTGGCGGTGGCCATCCCGAGATCGTTGTGACAATGGCAACTGAAGATCGCCTTGTCGCTATTGGGCACGTTTTCGATGATCCCCTTGATCAAATAGTAGTACTCGTTCGGGTACGTAAAACCGGTGGTGTCGGGGACGTTGATCGTGGTCGCCCCGGCCTTGATGACCTCTTCGACCACTTTGTAGACGTATTCGGGATCAGCGCGGCCCGAGTCTTCCATGAAGTATTCGATGTTGTCGGTGTATTGCCGTGCGTGCTTGACCGCTTGGACCCCAACCTCGAGCGCTTGTTCGCGGGTCATCTTCAGCTTGAACTGCAGGTGGTTCTCACTAACCCCCAGGCCGGTATGGATTCTTGGGTTGGCCGCGCCCTTGAGGGCGTCTCCCGCGACGTCGATATCTTTCTGACGCGCGCGGGTCAGGCCGCAGACCTGCACGTCTCGCAGTTCTCGGGCGAGGGTCTGGACGGACTCGAAATCGCCCGGCGACGAGATCGGGAACCCGGCCTCGATGATGTCCACGCCCAAAGCCTGAAGCTCCCGTCCGATTTCGAGCTTTTGGTCGAGACTTAATCGGACCCCGGGGCTTTGTTCGCCGTCGCGGAGGGTGGTATCGAAGACATAGACTCGGTCGCTCATCGTTGAACCTTGATTTGTACTAAGTGATTATACGGATGTTGGGGGCGAGGAACGTAGTGGGGGGGGCGATTGGGGAGCTACGGGGGGGCTTCGCCAGGGTTTTTACCCTGGTTCCCGATTCTCCCCCATCGCTCCTCCACGCTCCCCGGTCCCGCGCTAGAGTGTTCCCCTCAGAGCCTGTTCGCGTTCGATCGCCTCAAAGAGGGCCTTGAAGTTGCCCTTGCCGAAGCTCTGGGCGCCCTTGCGGTGGATGATCTCATAGAACAACGTCGGACGGTCGGTGATCGGCTTGGTGAAGATCTGGAGAAGGTAGCCCTCGTCATCGCGGTCGACCAGAATGCCCAGATCAGCCAGCTCGTTGATGTCCTCGTCGATCTCTCCGACCCGCTCTTCCAGCGCATCGTAATAGGTGCGCGGCACGCTGAGGAACTGGATTCCTCGGGCGCGCAATCGGGCGACCGTGTGGACGATGTCGTCGGTTCGCATCGCGACGTGCTGCACGCCCGCGCCGCCGAAGAACTCGAGGTATTCGTCGATCTGGCTCTTCTTTTTGCCATCGGCTGGTTCGTTGATCGGGAACTTGACCCGCCCATTGCCGCTGGCCATCACCTTGCTCATCAGGGCCGTGTATTCGGTCGAAATGTCCTTGTCGTCGAAGCTGATGAGGTTCTTGAATCCGAGTACGTCTTGGTACCACCGGACCCAATAGTTCATCTTTCCGAGTTCGACGTTGCCGACGCAGTGATCCACCTCGACGAGGCCGATCGAATCTCCTGGCTCGTTGCGCGAGGTGAAGCCGGGCAGAAATGGACCCTTGTACTGGTCTCGGTTCAAAAGGCTGTGGACGACGTTGCCATAGGTTCGGATGCTGGCAATGCGGACTTTGCCATGATCGTCTTCCAGCGTGGTCGGTTCTTGGGCGGCTTGGGCGCCTCGCTCGGTGGCGGCCTTGAAGGCCCAATCGACGTCATCGACCTCAAAGGCGATATCGCGGACGAAGTCTCCGTGTTCGGCGATCAGGCCCGCCATCGGGTGTCCGGGGCGCAGAGGGGCGCTGAAGACCAGGCGAAGGTCGTTTTGCTCCAGCACATAGCTTGCTTCGTCGCGGCTTCCGGTCTCGAGGCCGGCGAATCCGGTGATATTGAAGCCAAAGGTGTGCTGATAGAAGAAGGCGGACTGGCGGGCGTTGTTGACATAGTGCCGCACGTGGTCCACACGTCGGATCGGGAAGGTATCCATGCTCATCGTCGAGGTTGACTCCGTTTGACTGAGCCAGACGATCTTTTTGCCTGAGGAAGGGAAGCGAGAGGGGCGCTGAGGTCCGCCGCTCGCTCCCATGTCAGGCGAAGACCTTCTAGCTTTTGTTTGAAAGACGCCGGAGGCGGCTCTCTTGTGTCTGGATTGTAGCCCAGACCCACGGGTGGAGGCAAGGTTTTTCTTCTGGGTTGCCTCTCTCAGGCCATGGCCATGGGCTACGATTTCGCAACCCGGCACCACGCCGCTTGCGTTAGAATCAATAGATATCTTGATGAAGTCCAATACCCAGCTTGCTTGCGTTCTTCTGGCGACGACGGTCGTGCTGACGGGTTGTGCCCAGCGCCGAGACTGTGTCGATGCCCAGGGCAATCGACGCCCCGACAGCGAATGCCAGAGAAGTATGGCGGGCGGGTTCGTCGGATATCCGCGCTACATCTATGGTGGAACCTTGCGCAATGGCAAGGTCGTCGGCGGAAGTACCACCCCGAAGAGCTCGAGTTCGGTCTCGCGCGGCGGGTTTGGCCGGGTCGGATCGTTCGGGTCCTAAGTGGAGCGCATCACCACTCATCCGCGGCCCAACTGGCAAGCGGAGGTCGAGCGATGGGGCATGGTTTATCACACCCATCAAGACCGGCCGTATTGGTACGAATCGGCCTACTATCTTTTGACCGACGAGGACGTCGAACGGCTGGAAAACGCGACCAACGAGTTGCATCAGATGGCCCTCCAACTAGTCGATGAGGTCGTCCAACGCGGGGATTACGATCTTTTTTGTCTGACCGAGTTCTCGAAAAAAGCGGTCGAGCGGAGCTGGCGGGACGGTCATGCCAGCCTCTACGGCCGATTTGATTTGGCCTACGACGGATTGGGTCCTCCTAAGTTGCTGGAATACAACGCCGATACCCCGACATCGCTGCTGGAGGCGGCGGTGGTGCAGTGGCAATGGCTCCAAGCCGTCGCCCCCGGCGGCGATCAGTTCAATTCGATTTGGGAGGCGCTGGTTTCGCGCTGGCAACAGCTCAAGGTGACCGGCGCGGTGGGGTCGGTGGTCCACTTTGGGCATGAAGAATCGGTCGAGGACCTGATGACCGTCTGCCTGCTGCGCGATGCCGCCGAAGAAGCGGGGATCACCACCATCGGTCTGCACATGGGAGAGATTGGGTGGAGCACCGAGAGTTTCCGGTTCGTCGATTTGGAAAATCAGCCCATCCAAAGTCTCTTCAAGCTCTATCCGTGGGAGATTCTGGCCCGCGAGCCGTTCGGTGACCGAGCGCTGGCCCATGTCTCCGAGACTCGATGGCTGGAGCCGGCTTGGAAGATGCTCCTGAGCAACAAGGTCCTTTTGGCCGAGCTCTGGCGGCGGCACCCGGGTCACCCAAACCTTTTGCCTGCGGTTTTGGAGGGTCCGGGGTCGCTGGCAGACTACGTCCGCAAGCCGATCTTCAGCCGAGAAGGGGCGAATGTCTCGGTGGTTCAAGGCGGTATGGGGCTTGAATCGACGGGCGGAGAATATGGTGCCGAGGGGTTCGTGTATCAGGCCCTGGCTCCGATTCCGGACTTCGGCGGAAACCGCCCGGTGATCGGCAGTTGGGTGGTGGGCGACGAAAGCTGCGGCATCGGCATCCGGGAGTCCGACGGCTGGATCACCCAGGACACCTCGCGGTTCGTGCCCCATTGTTTGGGTTAGGGGCTCGTTAGGGGTTAGGGGTTAGGGGTTAGGGGGTGGGAGCCAATGATTCCGGTGAGCACTGGGAGGGATTCTGAACCCGAGACCTTGGCCACTGCTCCGCCACCGCTCCCCAATTGCTAATCCATCGGCCCCCGAGATCTCTGATCTTCTATGGCCGTCCCGCTATCGCTCCCCCGAACTCCTCGCAAGGCCAAGCCGGTGGTCGAGTCCTTCTCGGACGGCGGGCCACTCGTCGGGGAGGATGCTATACATCGCGGTATCGCGGATCACCCCGTTGCTCTGGATCCCATGGTTGCGCAGAATCCCTTCAAACCGGGCGCCGAGTTTTTCCATCGCTCGGCGGCTATGCGCATTGCGGGCGTCGCTCTTGAGCTGGACCCGGATCGCCTCCGCCGTCTCAAAGGCGTAGGCGAGCAGCAAGCGCTTGGCCGCGGGGTTCACGTGCGTGCCCCGAAACTCCTCGCCATACCACGTCATCCCGATCTCGAGTCCTCGGTGGGCCGGGCGGATATCCATGTAGGTCGATTGCCCGGCCAGTCGGCCGGTCACCTGGTCCCAAACCGCGAACCCCACCACCGCCGGCATGGCTCGAACCCCGGCCATGTAGTCGGCCCAAGTCCCGGGCTCCAGCGAGGGCGGAAGGGACAAGTAAAAGCGAAAGGTCTCCGGGCTCGCAAGAGCGCGGAGACCTTCGTCGTGTTGCGGGCCAAGCGGTTCCAGCCTAACCCATTCATCTTGCAGAACGAGATCGGCGGGGATCCACATCAGACCGTAGCGCGCATGCGTTGCATGACGTTTTCGAGGAAGATGTTGTTGGTCGGAGTCTTCTTGAGCAGCTTGATGAGCTGATCCGTGGCCTCGACGCTGTCCTTTTGATTGGCGAGCAACCGGTGGAGTTGCACGACGCCCTCGAGCTGTTCTTTATCAAAGAGTCGCTCTTCGTGGCGAGTGCTCGACCGCTTGACGTCGATGGCGGGCCAGATGCGGCGCTCGGCAAGGTCGCGGTCGAGGACGATTTCCATGTTGCCGGTGCCCTTGAATTCTTCAAAGATGGCGTCGTCCATCTTGGAGCCGGTATCGACCAGTGCGGTGGCGATGATCGTGAGCGATCCGCCTTCTTCGATGTTGCGCGCGGCGCCAAAGAACCGGCGGGGCCGATAGAGCGCGGCGGGGTCGAGACCACCGCTGAGGGTGCGTCCGCTGGGGTTGATCGTGAGGTTGCTGGCGCGGCTGAGTCGGGTGATCGAGTCGAGCAGAATGACGACATCGCGGCCCATCTCGACCATGCGCTTGGCCTGATCAAGGCAGAGCTCGGTGACCCGCATGTGGTTTTCGGCCGGTTCGTCAAAGGTGCTGCTGATGACCTGGCCCTTGACGAATCGCCGCATGTCGGTGACTTCTTCGGGGCGTTCATCAACGAGGAGGACCATGAGGGCGACTTCGGGATGGTTGGCCGCAATGGATCCAGCGATCGTCTTGATGATCGTCGTCTTTCCGGCTTTGGGTGGGGCGACGATCAGGCCTCGGGAGCCCTTTCCGATCGGGGCGATGAGGTCGATAATCCGGGCGGGGATGTTCTCCATCGCCGCCTCCATCTTGATGCGCTCATCGGGGAAGAGGGGGGTGAGGCCCTCGAAATCTCGGCGCATCGCCATCCCGGGCGAAGCGGTGCCAAATCCGTTGACGCTTTCGACGCGCAGAAGGCCCTGGTACTTTTCGCCTTCCTTGGGAGATCGGACGAGGCCAAAGACAAAGTCTCCTTGGCGCAGGCCGAACTTCTTGATCTGGCTCTGGCTGACATAGACGTCTCGGTCGCTGGGGACGTAGTTGTCCCGGCGCAAGAATCCCCAACCATCCTTCAGGATTTCGAGAACTCCGCGAGCGTAGACCGCTCCATTCTCGGCGTTAGCCTTGAGCAAGAGTTCTTCGATGACGTCCGTTCGGTCGCCTTCCAGCTTGATCTTGGCGGCCTTGCAGGCCTTGGCCAGATCGGTCGTGGACATCTGGTCGAAGTGGTTGAAGTCGATCTCGGGCATTTGCTCGAGGTCGGATTGTTGGTCTACCTTGGGGAGGCCTTCTCGGTTCTTTTGTTTGCGCCGATGTTGGCCGCCGCCTTGGTTTCGAGGCCGAAACGTGTGCGTCATTGCGTAACCTATGGGTTTCAGAGAATCGCCGCGTGCACGATGCCATAGCGGCGATGCGGGCTGCGGGGAAACGGATTACGCTTCGTCAGTAAGGACAGCGATGAAAGGAAGGTTGCGATAGCGTTCCGCGTAATCCAAGCCATATCCTACCACAAATTTTTCAGGAATCTCGAATCCGAGGTAGTCAATTTGGGTTTCGTGCTTGCGGGCGCCGGGCTTGCTGAGCAGTGAAACGACCTTGAGCGAGGCTGGTTTTCGTGTTTCGAGAAGTTCTCGCAGGTGGTTGAGGGTGAGACCGGTGTCGATGATGTCCTCGACCAGGAGAACGTGTTTGCCTTCGATATTGGCGTCGAGGTCCTTTCGGATTTGGACGACTCCGCTGCTCGACTTTTCTCCGGCGTAGCTGCTGGTCTGGATGAAGTCCATGGTGACATTCGGACCCAGATGCTTGGCGAGGTCACTGAGGAAAAAGATGGACCCCTTGAGAATCCCCACGAGGACCAGATCGGCATGGCCGTAGTCTTGCCGAATCACCTCGGCCAGTTCGGCGACCTTGGCGGCAATGTCGGATTCGCTGATAAGGATTTCCATCGGTTGGGTCAGAGTGACGATACCTGCCTGGCGAGCCACCGCGAGACCAGCTCGGCTTCTTTCTGGTTCAGATGGCTGCCGTCATAGGTCTGGGTCGGGGGGCCGTCGTAGGTTCGCCAGTTGGCTCCAGCTTCGAACATTTTTTCGGCGAAATCGCGGCGGTCGCCAAGCCCGGAGAGCCGGTCTTCAAGGGACTCCATCCCCGCGCAGGAGGGCATCAAGAAGGCCAGCACGGTCACTCCCCCTCGGTCGAGATCGGAGATGGTCCGGTACAGATCTTCGAGGTTCTTTTGGGTGACCTGATTCCCTCGGAAGTCCCGCTCGTAGATCGTCAGATCAGGATCGGGATCGGCCGGAAGAGGACTGCTGACCCAGCCATTGGAGTGATAAGTCTCGGGATTGCGGGCGGCCTCGTTGGGGGCGTTTCGATCGAAGCTCGTGAGGAACTCGCCGAGGGCACCGGCGGTCCAGGGGGCCGTCCAGCGCATGCCTTTTTCGGCCCGGATCGCCCAGTCGATTTCCCAATCGTCGCGGCGGAGGAGATCGACGTAGCCATTAGAAATCGCTGCCCTCGGAGTGAGCGAGTGGGGAGTGATGGCCAAAACCAAGATCCGGCGGCCATCGGGGCGGAGTTTGGCAGCCGCCGTGCGGAGGTAGTCGGGGGTCAGGGCACCATTGCTAAAGGCAAAGTTGAACCCCCGAAGGCCCTGGCCGAGATCGGGATTGAGGCCACGGTAGGCGCGGGAATCCCCCACCACCACAAGGTCAAAGTCGGCTGGGGCGCGGAGCTTACGAGCCCAAAAACTGGCGGTCACGACTTCGCGGCTCTTCACCTGGGGGCCGACATATCCGGCCACGCCGATCAGGGCGAGGGCAAAAACAAGGACCGGAGCGATGGGCGAGCGAGTCATCAGAATTGGAAATAGATGAAGGTGCTACCGGGACCCCGCAGGTAGACGGCGGACATCAGGAGCAGGGCCAAGGCCAATTGCCGGATCAGAGTTGGCTCGGACCAGACGGGTCGATTTTTCCAGAAACGACAGCCCAGCCAGACGAGGATCGCCCCGCCAAGCAGGACGAATGGTTTGAGCCCCAGACCCGCGACCGAATCCACCGACCAAGAGAGAGGCGAGAACATCTGGGCCGTGACGTCGAGGGCAAGGGACAAAGTTTCGGCGCGGAAGAAGATCCACCCGACCGTCACTCCGGCGATCACCACGAGGTTGCCGGCCAGCCCGCGAAGCCACCGGTCCGAGCCGGTGAGGCGCTCGACGGTGACGAAAAGAGCATGGAGCGCCCCCCAGATCACAAAGGTCCATGCGGCCCCATGCCAAAGCCCGCTGACCAGCATCGTGATCCAGAGGTTGCGGGTGGCGTTTTGGCGGCCTCCGAGCGGGATATAGACGTAGTCGCGGAACCAGGTCGAGAGCGAAATGTGCCAGCGATTCCAAAAATCCTTAAAGGATTCGGCTAGATAAGGGCCGTTGAAGTTGACGACGAGATCGATCCCCATCCACTTGGCCAGACCGCGGGCGATGTCGGAGTATCCGCTAAAGTCGCAATAGATCTGGATGGCAAAGAGTAGCCCGATGGCCCACCAATACAGCCCTCCCGCGTCGGGCGGCGGGCTGGCAAAAGCAGCATTGACGATGGGGGCGCAGTTGTCGGCGACCACCGTTTTTTTGAAGTATCCGAGGCTGATCAGCCGCATTCCGTCCCATTGCTGTTGGGGGGTGGCGCGGCCGGGCTTTTCGAGCTGGGGGATCAGCCGGGCGGCCCGCTCGATGGGTCCGGCTACGAACTGCGGCCACATCGAGAGGAAGGAGAAGAAGGTGAGCGGATCGCGGGTGGGGGGCAGTTCGCCCCGGTAGACCCCGATCGTATAGCTCATGCTCTGGAAGGTGTAGAAGCTGATTCCTACCGGAAGAACGATATTGGGAATCACCCAATCGGCCCCGGCCAACGACTCGAAGCTCCGGGCGAAAAAGACGAAGTACTTGAAGAACCCGAGCGCACCGAGGTTTGCCCCCAGAGAGAGAGCAAGGTAGAGCTTTTTGCGAGGCGGATCGCCGCCCATGGCCAGCCCGGCACAGTAGTCGAGGGTCCCGGTGATCAGGAAGGGAACGAGGAACCACCACTCGGCGAATCCATAGAAGAACCACGAGGCCGTGATGAGGAGGATTTGCTTAGCCCGGGGACGGTCGCCGAGCCCGTACCACGCGGCAAAGAAGACGGCCGCGAAGACGAGAAAGACGAACGAGTGGAACTGCATCCCGGTGGGGTTGCTAGGATACTCGCTCTCAATCGTCATCCGATCCTACCGGGGGCAATGCGGAGAATCCTGGTGATCCTACGGGGTCCAATCTGGAAAAGCCTGCGTATACTGACCTTGTCTTTCAAATTTCTTGAACGAAAAGGAGCATATAGTGACGAAAATCCTGGGCAAATTGAGCCTTATGGGCGTCGCGTTCGCGTTTGCGGGCGCCTCAAACGCCGTTTTCCTCGACAACTTTGACGTCGATTCCAGCGCGAATTGGAACGTCAACAAGGGTCCCAATGCCGCCAACAACATCGCAACGTTCGCGGTGGACTACAGCGTCTACAACATCCCCTCGGCCCCAGCTTCGGGCGGAACGACCAAGGGGCTAATGCTGGAAGCGAACATCGCGGGCGGAATCTTCAGTGGTCTCAGTCTCTCGCCCAAGACTTACGGGATCTCGGGCGACTTCGTGATCACGGCCGATGTCTGGATGAACTTTGTGGGACCCGGACCCGGAGGTGGAAGCGGATCGACCCAAGCGGGGGGCCTGGGCTGGGGCTCGGCTGGGACGACGGCGCAGTGGGCTGGCGGGCTGCAGGATAGCGCTTACTTTGTCACGACCACCGACGGGAACTCAGCTTCGGACTACCGGGCTTACTCGAACGTCGCTCAAACCAGCTACCCTTCTGGCAATGCGGTTTATGCCGCGCCGGGCGGAGGAATCAACAACAGCAACGCCTATTACACGGCGGCCTTTCCTAGCGTGGCCCTGCCAGGGACCCAAAACGGCTTTGCGACCCAAACCGGGAGCACTCTGGCCGGTTCCACCGGCTTCGCCTGGCGCAAGTGGGAGATCAAGCGAGCGGGCAACGCGATTACTTACAAGATTGACAGTCTCTTGATCGCAACCCTCGACGCTTCAACGTTGACCTTTGGCGGAAACAAGCCGGTGATCTCGTACTTCGACATCAATGGTACGAGCACGACTTCGACGAGCCGGTTGAACTTCATGTTGGTCGACAACTATCAGGTCGTTCCGGAGCCGGCGAGCCTTGCTGTTCTCGGTCTGGGGGCCCTGGCGGTTCTTCGCCGAAAGAAGGCCTGAGCGAGGTTCTGCGGGGATTGACTCGCTTCGGCGGCGCAAATTTTCGCGCCGCCGAGTTTTTTTTGGAGGATCGACCATCGGCGTGACGAGGGGTCACCCCGGTAGGCCCCAGCTTTCTGGCCTATCGGTTCCAAATAGGGTTCCTCCCCGCACTGTGGTTCTGGCCCGAAAAGGGCTAAACTCTAAGACTAAGCTATGCCAGTAGAGATCTTGATGCCCGAACTCGGCGAAGGTGTCCACGAAGGGACCGTCAGCCGTTGGCTTAAAAAGGAAGGCGATTTCGTCAACGAGGACGAACCGGTCGTGGAAATCATGACCGACAAGGTCAACACCGAACTCGGGGCCCCGGCCTCGGGGGTCCTCTCCAAGATTCTGATTCCTGAAGGCGCGCCGGTCGAGGTATTCAAGGCCATGGGCCTGATCGAAGACGGCAGCGAGGCCTCGGAGACTCCCGCCGCCCCGGCTCCCGCCGCGGAACCGACGGCCCCGGCCGCCCAAGCCGCCGCTCCGGCCGAGGTGGCTCCGGTTGCCCTCACCGAAGGCGAGCGCCGGTGGTATAGCCCGCTGGTGCGGAGCATGGCCAAAGAGCACGGCCTGAGCGAAGCCGAGCTCGCGAGCATCCCCGGCTCCGGAGAAAACGGACGGGTCAACAAGAAGGATCTGGAAGGGTATCTGGCCCGACGTGGTGGAGCCCCTATCGCCGCACCCGCGCCCAAGTCGAGCCCGGCCACGGCCCCCGAACCCAAGCCGGTAGCTCCGGTTCAGGCCGGACCGGATCAAGAGATCGTTCCGCTCGTCGGCATGCGCAAGATGATCGCCGAGGCGATGGTCCGAAGCTCGCAAGTGCCGACCGTTTCGACGCTCACCGAAGTGGACGTGACCAACATGGTCAAGTTCCGCGAGAAGAACAAAGAAAGTTTCCAAGAGACCTACGGCGTCAAGTTGACCTACACGCCGTTCTTCATCAAGGCGATCACCGAGACCCTGCTGGAATACCCACTGGCCAACGCCAGTCTGCAGGGCGACCAAGTCGTGATGAACAAGAAGGTCCACATGGGAATCGCGGTTTCGCTGGGACCCAAGGGCGACCAAGGTCTCATCGTGCCCGTGATCCGAGATTGCCAAAGCAAGACTCTCATCGATTTGGCCAAGGACCTTGAGGCGATCGCAGCCAAGGCTCGCTCCAATTCGTTGGGCGTGGCCGATGTCCAGGGCGGAACCTTTACCCTGACCAACCCCGGATCCTACGGCGCCGTGCTCGGGACCCCGATGATCAACGCTCCTCAGGCCGCGATTTTGGGAACCTACACGATCAAGAAGGTGCCGGTGATCTTGGACGACATGATCGCGATCCGTTCGATCATGAATCTGGTTCTGACCTATGACCACCGGATCATCGATGGCGCGGTGGCGGGCAAGTTCCTCCAGTCGATCAAGGCCCGACTCGAGAACTTCGACTTTTTCAAGTAAGGGTCGTCAAACGGCCAGAGTTCCGGTGAGCACGGTCAAGGCCTTGCCCCGGAGCTCGACCCTCATTTGCTCCAAAACGGCGATCTCGACGAATCCGCCTCGGCTGGAGGCTTGGAACCCAACGAGCTGACTCTTGCCGATTCGGTCGGCCCAGAACGGCCCGAGGGCGCAATGGGCCGAGCCCGTCACATGATCCTCGGGAACCCCGGCCTGGGGGGCGAAGAATCGCGACGCAAAATCGTAGTCGGCGGTGTCGGCGCGGGCCGTGACGATGAGTCCTCGGGCAGGGAGCTCGGCAATCGCGGCCAGATTCGGAGTGATCTCGCGCAGGGCAGTGCCCGAGTTCAATTGGACGAAGTAGTCCATGCGGTTGCGTCCAGTCCAGATCGGATCGGCGCCGAGCATGGCCGAGAAGTCGTACTGCGTGTCCATCTGAACCGGGGGCTCGGCGGGAAAGTCCATCGCCGTCCACTCACCGCTCCGGCGACAAGTCAGGAGTCCGGATCGGGTTTGGAAGTGGGCCACTTCTCCCGGGGCAAGCCGCTGGGTTTCCCAAAGCGCGTGGGCCGCGGCGAGGGTCGCGTGGCCGCAGAGATCGACCTCGACAGTGGGGGTGAACCAGCGCAGTCCGAAATCCGCTTTTTCGAGCCAGACGAAGGCGGTTTCGGCCTGATTCATCTCGGCCGCAACGCTCTGCATCCAAGCCGCGGGGGGCTCGTGCTCCAACAGACAGACCGCGGCCGGGTTCCCTCGGAACGGTTGGTCGGTGAAGGCGTCGATAAGGAGCAGAGGCAAGCTCACGTTCGGATGCTACCCACAGAAAAGATTATTCGGGAATGATCTTTCCGCCCATCACGTAGCTTTGGTCATGTTGAGCATTCTGTTGGGGAGTCTTCTGAGCACTCCTAAAGTTGCGCCGGACGTCACGATTGAACCGGTCAACAAAGAAATCGTCCGCGTCGTGGTTCCCGGATATAGCTTTGAGATCCCGAAAGAGTGGAGCATCGGACGCGAGACGCCGTGGGGCCAGCGAGACATGAGCCTGGAGGGCAGCAAGGGCAAGCTTGGAGTCATGACCGGAGGCGGCGAACCCAGCAACTGGGATGATCTATACCGCGTCTCGCTCTACTTCATCAACCGAGAAGAGAAGGGCGAAGCCACCCCCTACCGCGAGTTTGAGAGCAAGGGTGGGTATCCCAGCATCGCTTTCGAGGTGAAGAATTCGGAAGGATTTGCTTCCCGCCGGTATGCGATTCTCAAGAACAAGGATCACCGGATCTTGGCCCTGAGTGTCCGGATTCCTTCCGAAAAGGAAGAAAAGTCGTTTACGGGCCACTTCCAGCGGATGATCGATACGGCCCGGTTCCGCTAATCTCGCCAGTATTGTCTGCCATCGGGGGTGCGATTCAGGCACCCCCGATCCACCAACTCTCGCCGCAGTCGGGCCGGATCCCCGTCCAGTGAAAGCGAATCGAGGATCGCATTAACTTCCGGTTCGCGATAGATCCGCTTGGGTTCAAAATGTCCGGCGAGGTATCCCCACAGGCCCTGAGTCGCGGGATTATGGAGCGATTCTGGGAGGTCGGCGATCCTCCCCGCCCAGTCCAAGTATTTACCGAATGGTGCTTCGGCAAAGACCCCGATCGGCCTGCTCATATAGATGACGTCGGACTCAGGATTGGGGACATACGGTTCGCAGGGCTGGAAGCCGCGCCGCTCGTAGAAGGTGAGCGCGGGCTCTAGACGGCGCAACGTGTCGAGTCTAGCCTCCCGGTAGCCCGTCTTGACGGCGCGATTTAAAGCTGCATCGAGAAGCAGGGAAGCGACCCCGAACCGGCGAGAATCGGGACGGACATAGAAGCGCTTGAGTTCACACACTCCGGGGCCGATCGGCTTAAAGGCACCGATTCCGACGATCTCGCTGCCCTCTATCAGTGGATCGATCCGACGTGAGGCGAAGAGGAGAGCCCCGGCTGGCCGCTCATAGGGCCCGGGCAAGCTTTCCAGTTCTGCCTCGAAGTTCTGGAAACAGAGGTCCACGCCAAGTTCGGACTGATAGTCGCGCATCATCTGGCGAATCTGCGGCAGTACCTCCGGCGTGGCGACTTCGATCTCGGCCGGTGGGGCCGGTTTCTGCCACCTCCGGAGGGTCATGACGTTCGCTCTCCGGGATGCCGGATCCGTTCCTCCCAATCGTCCGTCACGGGTCCGAAGTCGGGTGGCGGGGCTACGGAGAACTCCATTTCTGCACCGGATTCGGGATGGCGAAGCCGAAGGTATGCCGCGTGGAGTCTGAGCGGCGGGGTGGCCAGAGAGGCCGGGGCATAGATCCGGTCTCCCAGTACTGGATGTCCAATGCTACTGAGGTGAACGCGAATTTGGTGGGTTCGTCCGGTTTCGAGAGAAGCTGCAATGAGAGTTGAGTCTCCGATGGTATCCAACGTCCAGATCTCGGTCCGGGCCGCTTTCCCCTCGGCCAGCACGGCCATTCTAACGCGGTTTTTTGGGTCGCGGGCGATTGGGGCATCGATCAGGAAGCGCGGTTGGGGAGGGACCCCTGCAATCCAGGCCAGGTAGCGACGGCTGGCGGTGCGGTGGGCGATTTGCTCGGCGAGCTTGCGATGGGCCTGGTCGGTTTTGGCGACGATCAGCAGGCCAGTAGTCTCCTTATCCAGGCGATGGACGATCCCGGGCCTCCACTCGGCAGAACCGGAGCTCAGGGAGCGAGAAGACGCCAAGAGGGCCTCCACCAACGAAGGCTCCCTCAGCGAGGCCGCCGGGTGGGTGGCCAATCCCCGAGGTTTATCCACGACCAAGATGGCGTCGTCCTCATAGACGACGTCGAACGGAATTGCGACCGGGGTGAGATCGTGAGCAGGGATTCCTAGGTCGTCAGGAACGTCCACACGGTCGCCGGAGCGGAGGGGATAGCCCGACTTGGACGCGGGCTGGCCATTCACAAGGACTTTTCCCTCTTCGATCAATTTGGCCAATCGCGATCGGCTTTGGTCGGGAATCTTCTCCGTCAGAAAGCGGTCGAGCCGCCCCGGTGTTTCAGTTTCCCAGAACATGATCGATATTTAACCTCCAATAAGGAAAAGGAACCGAACTTCAAACATCATTCGTTGTTTAAGCAAATGATGAACATTCGAGGGTTGTGGTGTTTAGCGCTATCGGCGGTGCCTTTTCCGATGGCGCACGGCATGGATCTGAGTAAGAAGGTCACCGTGAAGATGGCACCGACGAGCCTTTCGCGGGCGATGGAAGAGCTCTCTCAGATCACAGGTTTGGACCTGAAGTGTGGGACCCCGATTCGGGACGAGATGTTGACCTTGTACGTCCGAAATTGGTCCACCAGCGAAATCCTGAAGAAGATTGCTGAGACGATGAACGCCGAATGGGCGAAAGAGGGGGAAGGCACGCTCCGCTTGGTGCGCGAGCCCAGCAAAGCCCGCGATGAACTTCGGGCCAGCGAAGCCCGGCGAGCCGAACTTCTGCGGGGAGTCATCGCGACGGCGACCAAAGATATCAGTCGCGAGCCGCTCACTCAAGACCAAATCCAGAACGCCAGCAGCGAATTGGGTCGCAACATCGAGCAGGCTCAGCGGGGGAACGGCGGCGGGATGCGAGAGATGGGGCGACGATTTGCTCAGACGGCCTCGAACCTTCCCGGCACCCGCACGGCGATGCTGGCCACTGCGGAGGTCGATCCTGCCCTGCTGGCGAGCATTCGTCCCAATGGCCGACTGGTCCTCAGTTCGGCCCCGACCAGCATGCAACGACGGCTAGGGCCCAACGGTCTCCGCTACGCCCAGCAAATGGTGGCCGATCAGCGGCTGATGTCGGATATGGCGGCCGGCGGTCAGCTTCAAGGTCCGATGGGCCGGATGGGAGGCATGGGAGGCGGCATGATGATGGGCGGCGAGCGCGGCGAAGCAGCCTCTGGGCCGACCACTTACGCCATGCTCGTGGTGCGCCGGAATGGCGATAGCGACACCTTCACCCTGCAATTCATTGCGGCCAACGCCAATGGCGTCAACCAAGCCAGCGGATTCGGCTTTATCGGGAACATCATCGATCCGCCAGAGCCCAAGTTCGTGCTACCAGACGAACAGCCGATCGAGCTTCGGCCCGAGAGTGCGGCCTTTGCCAAGCTCGTGGCCGGGGCCAACCCGACCGGCCCGGTCCAGCGGATGATCCAAGCGGACGGGGCCGGTCGCGTGGAGTTCACCAGCGAGACCGAGTCGAAGAACGTCGCTCCGGCGGACCTTCGCAAGTACCTGGCCGAACCTCACCTCAATGAGCCCCTCGGTCTCTTTCTCGGAGACTCCTTCAAGGCGATCAGCAAGGACGGCGAGCGCCCCATCATCGGGGCAGTCCCCGACCAACTGATGGGCCTGGCCAACCGATTTGCCGAAGGCCTGACCACGAAGGCTTTTGTTCAAGCCCTGCAACAAGAGGGAGCCATGGACGTGATGTTCCAAGATGGCTGGATCGTGATGAGGCCCCAAGACCCGGCCGCGGCGAGGGCGAATCACACCGATCGCCCGGCGCTAGCTCAGTTGAGCAAGAGCTTTGAAGCTAAGGGCTATCTTTCGCTCGACGAGCGGGCCAGCTTTGCGCTGAATGCGCCGCTCTATCCGGGCCGAACCGACCTCGACACCCTTGCCTTTGGCGCGCTGTTCCCCGAGTTTTCTCGGCGGGATCGCGAGTCGATTCTGGGTGAAAATCGAGAGTGGCTCCGGCTCTATGGAACGCTCACCAGCAGCCAAAAGCAGGCGCTCCAGAGCGAGGCTGGACTCCCTCTCAACATGCTCGGTGAAGCTCAGCGCACCGAGCTGAACCGCATCGTTTTTGACGACTTTGCCGGACCGCGACGCACCTCCAACCAGCGTGGTGGAGGGACAGAGGTTCAGACCACTGTGGTCGTCGCGGGTGGCGCTCCAGGTGGCCGCGGCCGAGGCCCTGGTGGGTTCGGGGGATTCAACCCGAACATGAGCGTGGGCGATGAGCGAACGGTCGTCCTGAGTAGCGGAATCCCGTCCACGGCTCGGCTCCGAGCCCAGGTGGAGGTTCAAGAAGCCCTGATGGGGATCACCGCCGAGGGCGAAAAGTCGTTTTTGAACGCCAGTGAACTCGCCCGCAACACGGTCTTTGCGAGTAACCAAGAAGCGGCTCCCGATTGGGCTCGCAACACCTCCCGCAAGTTCGAAAAGTTCCGGATGGCTCGCGAGACCGAGATCGAACTCCAGTTGCTCTTGGCGACGGATTACCAGATGAACGGTGATCTCGAAGGTTTTGAACTGGTCGGCTCGGGAATGGTCACGATGAGCAATCTGCCGGCCTCCTTCAATGCCCTCTACCAAGAGGAACTGAAGCGGTGGACCGAGCGAGTCGCCAATATGCGAGAACGCGGTGGTCCCGGGGGCGGTATGGGCCGACGCCGGGGCGGCGGTGGCGACGGCGATAATCCCTAAACTCGACCGAGAAACCGGCCTCAACGGGTACAACCTTCCCGATGGCGGACCGGTACGAGCCGAGTAGTTTTGAATCCGCCTGGCGCGAAAAATGGCGCCAGGCGGATCTGTTTAGGACCCAAGAAGACGCGAGCAAGCCAAAGTTTTATGGCCTCGTCTTCTTTCCCTATCCAAGCGGGGCCGGTCTCAGCGTCGGACACTGCCGGAACTACATCCCAACCGACGTCCTCTGCCGCCTGAAGGTGATGCAGGGACACAACGTCCTCTTCCCGATGGGATTTGACGCATTCGGCCTTCCGGCCGAGAACGAGGCGATCAAGCGCCAACGCAATCCCGATGCGATGGTCAGAGAGTACGGCGCGACCTACCGGCGGCAGATGGAACTCGTCGGGACCAGCTTTGATTGGAACAAGGAGCTCTATAGCTGCGATCCGAGCTACTACAAATGGACCCAGTGGATCTTCAAGAAGCTCTATGAAAAAGGGCTGGCCTACCGACGCAACGCGGAGGTCAACTGGGACCCGATCGACAAGACGGTTTTGGCCAACGAAGAGGTGATCGCGGGGCGCGCCGAGCGCAGCGGGGCCTTGGTCGAAAAGAAGCTCATCCCCCAGTGGTTCTTCAAGATCACCGAATACGCTCAGCGCCTTTTGGATGACCTTGACGAGCTGGATTGGCCGGAGGGAATCAAGCAACAACAACGCAACTGGATCGGGCGGAGCGAGGGCGTTGAGTTTGAGATGGCGATCGTGGTTCCCGAACCGGGGAGCGATGTCGCCGGTTCGGCCGAGCGAACTCGCACCGCAGCCGCGGGATTGGACCCGGTGGTCAAGGCCCGGATGGACGCAATTGCGAGCTTGGCGGAAAGCGTCACGCGCACGATCGAACAAACCACCGGAGTCAACATCGACCTGGAGCCCAAGGCCCCGGTCAGCCGGCACAAGTTCCGCGTCTTTACCACCCGAATCGACACGATCTTCGGCATGACCTTTTGCGTCATGGCTCCAGAGCATCCTCTGGTGGAGCAGATCAAGCTGCTGGTCGATGAACCCCACGCCCAGGCCATGGATGCCTATCAGGAGCAGGCCAAGAGCTTTGACGAAGCAACCCGCCAAAACGCCGATCGAGAAAAGACGGGATGCTTCACCGGTGCCTATGCGGTGAATCCGGCCAACGGGGCCCACGTTCCGATCTACCTGGCCGACTACGTCCTTATGGGCTACGGCACCGGAGCGATCATGGCAGTGCCCGGCCATGACCAGCGCGACTTTGACTTTGCCCAAAAGTTCGGCATCGAGATCAAGCCCGTTATCGCCCCGATGCTCGGCGAGGGAAGCGACGACCTCAGCAACCAGGATGGGAAGATCATCAGCCAGACGGTCGAAGCTCTCCGCGCCCAGAACAAGGCCTTTGAAACCAAAGACGGGATCCTGATCAACAGCGGGGAATACAGCTATCTGACCGTCGGCGAGGCCCAACGTGTCCTCGGAGAATGGATGGAGGGATTGGAAATCGGCGAGCGCAAGGTCAACTTCAAGCTCCGCGACTGGTTGATCTCTCGCCAGCGGTACTGGGGATGTCCTATCCCGGTGATCCACACCCAAAACGGGGAAGAGCACCTTGTCCTTGACTCCTTACTCCCGGTGACCCTGCCTCCGGTAGAGAACTACGCGCCAAGCGATGACGGCTCCTCACCTCTCAGCCGAATTCAAGATTGGGTCAACATCGCCGATAACGACGGTCGCCCGGCCAGGCGAGAGACCGACACCATGGGTGGCTTTGCCTGCTCGTCGTGGTACTTCCTGCGATTTTTGGATCCCGAGAACTTCGAGGAGGCCTGGAATAAACAGAAGGCCGACTATTGGATGCCGGTCGATTGCTATGTCGGGGGTGCCGAGCATGCGGTCATGCACCTGCTCTACGCCCGGTTTTGGACCAAGGTGTTCTATGACCTGGGTTTGGTGAGCTGCAAGGAGCCGTTCCAGCGGCTGGAAAACCAGGGCCAAGTGCTCGGGCGGACCCCCTACCGAAAGCCGAAGCCGGGCGAGAAGCTCAGCATCGAAGAACAGAACGACGGAATCCTCATCAGCTTTGAAGAGGCCGCGCAGCTTCCAGAGGAGGAAGTCACCTGGCGATGGGCCCGCATGAGCAAATCGAAAGGCAACGTCGTGACCCCCGACGAGGCGGTGGAGCAATACGGAGCCGACGCGCTACGGGTCTATGAGCTCTTTGTCGCCCCCTTTGACGCCGAGATCCAGTGGAGCAACGAGGGGATGCAGGGGGCCGTGCGGTTCCTCCACCGAGTCTTCAAGTTCGTCAGCGATGTCGCCCCGAACTATGTCTTTGAGTGGACCCAAGAAATCCAAGAGCTCGAACTTTCTCCGGCCGTGCGCAAGGTTCGCCAGCTGACGCACCAGCTAATCAAGAAGGCGGGCGAAGACATCGAGAAGTTTGCGTTTAACACCTACATCTCGGCGATGATGATCTTCCTCAATGAGGTCGCCGAAGTGCTCAAGAGCAATCCGGAAGGAAGAGATGTGCAACTTGCGCTGAGCGAGGCCGCCGAAAGTCTAGTGCTGGTTCTGGCCCCGGCTGCGCCGCACAGCGCGGACGAACTCTGGACCAACGGGCTCAAGCGCGAGGGATTTACCTACCGGGCAAATTGGCCACGCTTTGATGCGAAGTTGGCCCAGGCCAGCGAGGTGACGATCGCCGTCCAGGTGAACGGCAAGCTCCGGGATACGTTTGAGGCGGCGGCGGGCGCGGATCAGGCGACTCTGGAAGCCACGGCCAAGGGACTTCCCAAGATCGCCGCCCTGCTCGAGGGCAAGACGATCCGCAAGGTGATCGTGGTACCCGGCAAGCTGGTCAACATCGTGGCCAGCGACTAGGGGGGACATTGGAGACGCAGGAAACCGCACTCGATCGCATCGTGAGGATGGGGATCCGGTCTGCGTCACCGGTCGATTTGGTGGCCGTGATGGCCTCGCCCGCCAAGGTGCCTGGAGATGAAGAGGAAGACCTGGCCCGGGCTATGTTGCGCCGCTACGGCATCAACATGATCGGAAATCTGGGGCCGGCCGATTTGCAGCAGATGATCGGCGGGGAGGAGTATCAGGCGCTTCGTCTATTGGCCGCGATCGAGCTCGGCCGTCGGAGCGGTCTCAGCGCCAAGGGGCAAGTGAAAACCATCAGTGGGCCCGACGACATCGCGGCACTTTTCGCCCATCTTGCCGATGAGAATCGCGAGCACTTCTGCGCCGTGCTCTTGAACTCCAAGAACGGGATCATCGGTATTCGGACCATCCACATCGGGACGGTGGGGATGTCGGTTGTGGGCCCACGGGAAGTCTTTCGGGAGGCGATCCGAGAGGGAGCTGCGAGCATCGTGGTGGTCCACAACCACCCCAGCGGGGATCCCGAACCCAGCCAAGAGGATATCGATATCACGATCAAGCTGGCGGGATTGGGACGAACCCTCGAGATTCCGCTCCACGATCACATCATCATCGGGCATCATGACTTTGTGAGTTTGCGCCGGAGGCGTGTGCTATGAGCAACGAACAAACTTGGATCGAAGCAATGGCCGAAGTTCGGCCCGTGATGGAACGGCTGCACCAGGCCCGGGAAGAGGCCCTGGCTCAAGCGAGGAAGCTCATCCAGACGGCGAGCAAGAGCATCCGCTTTTGTCACCGGCGTCAGTTTGACGAGGCCCAACGGCTTCTGGATGAAGCCAAAGCTCTGGCCGCCCACGCCCGTTCTGCGGCCGACGACAGCCCCGAGATCCTCTATGCCGGCTACCTGCAGGATGCCGAAAAGGAGTTGGTCGAGGCCGCTGCCGTGCTGGCAATGGCCCTTGGGCAACCCGTTCCGACCGCGGCTCAGTTGCAGGTTCAGGCCGCGAGCTACCTTCACGGCATGGGCGAGGCGGCGAGCGAGATTCGGCGCTACGTCCTTGATGAGGTTCGCGGCGGGAACATGGCCGAGGCCGAGCGCCTGCTCGGGATCATGGAGGCCGTGTATGAGTCGCTGATCGGGTTCGATTTCCCCGACGGACTCACGGGTGGGCTGCGGCGGACGACGGACGCGCTCAGGGCTGTTTTGGAGCGCACTCGGAGCGACGTGACGGCGACGTCGATTCAGGTCGAGTTGATTCAAGCCTTGCGGAACGCAGGGCGGGAAGAAAAATAAAGAAGGGCGGGATTTTCATCCCACCCGGTCATACTCAGAGACCCCTAGGCTGGAGCCCGATAGAAGATCGGGAGATGATTGCGCACAATAGGCTGCCAGCTTTTGGAGTGCTTGTTCGGATAATCCATCGAGCTTATTGGGGCTTGTCATACACAAGCTCAACAACGCGAAGGCTTCCTCCTGAGTGAGTTGCAGATTGTTCGGTAGTGTTCCGACTTTCATATCTCACCTCCATGAGGTACGAGTAGTTTAGACGCTGGCGTTGCCGAATTGTTCGTTGAATCTAGTTTTTTGCGAAAACCAGAGGAAAGTCCTAGGACGGGCATCGGTGCTATTATCGGTCGATGCCCAAATCCGATTACCTCTCTTTTGGGGGACAGGCGATCGTCGAAGGCGTGATGATGCGGTCGCCGAACTATTATGCGATCGCCTGCCGCGCCCCAAACGGCCAGATTGTGGTCCGCACTGAACCGCTGGAAAAGACTTGGATCGGTCGGCAACGTTGGTTGAAGTTGCCCTTCTTGCGGGGGACCTTCGCGATTCTGGACGCAATGACGCTCGGGACCAAGGCGATGAACTTTGCGAGCCAGGTTCAGTTGGATCCTAAGTTTGGTGGTGGGGAAGACGGTTCGGCGCCGCCCGAGGGCGGGACCCAGGGCGAACGCGAAGCGGTCGGGGCCCCTGGGTCGGGTGAGGCCTCGGGCCGGGCGGTGCCGGACCTGCGATCTCCTCAAGAGAAAAAGAAGGACGAATTCTGGCAGAAGGTGCAGATTGTCCTCGCAATGGTCGTTGGACTGGGGCTGGGCTTCGTCATCTTCAATGCGATTCCGCAGTTTATCGCCCAGTTGACTGGCGTTCAAGCGGGCGACAAGAAGGGAACCCTGACCAACATCCTCGCCGAGCTCATCAAGATCGTGATTTTCCTCGGCTATCTCTGTGGTATCAGCCGGCTCGCCGCTATCCGTGAAGTCTTCAAGTATCACGGGGCCGAGCATAAGGCGATCAACACCTGGGAACACGATCGACCCCTCCGCATGGAGGAATGCAAGCTCCAGACCCGTCTTCATCCGAGGTGTGGGACCAGTTTTGCCGTCATCGTATTCTTGGTCGGGCTCTTGCTCTTGCCGTTCGTGCCGCGCTACCCGATCACTGGTCAGCCGGGAACCTGGTACCTCGATGCTTTGGCACGGATTGGTCTCGAACTCTTCGTCCTCGTCCCGATGATCGCGGGGATCAGCTACGAGTTGCTCCGATTAGCGGGCAAACTGCGCGACCAACGGTGGGTCAACATCGCCTTTTGGCCGGGTCTCGCCTCGCAGAAGTTTCTCACCACCATCGAACCGGAAGAAAAGCAAGTCGAGGTGGCGCTCGCAAGCCTGCAAGCCGTGGTCCACGCCGAAAAGACCGGTGAGCTCTACCATACCGACGACGCCCACAAGGAGCCCGTGCCGTATCATCACGAGCCAAACCCGCGGGAGGGATAGCTGTTAAGCAATCTGGCCGAGCAGGGTCCAACAGTCTCGATGGAATCGCAAGAAAAGCTCAGCGCGCTTGACTCACAAGTACTTCGTAGGGCAAACAATCACCTGCCCATTCGCGCTCGTTATCTCGTTTGGGAGTCGGCAGGCTTGAAGATGAGTGACGTTGAGGCTGATGTTGCGGTCGCTGTTCTGCTGAAGCGCTGAAACGTGCCGGAAGCGGCCCGCAGCAATGGGCGGGAAGACTGCGACAATTTGCTTGGGCGGTCCACCAACTGGGCTTGAGATCGACCGAACTCTCCGCATTGCTGGAGCAAGGTCTGTATCCGCGCTGAGGACGTAAGCAACATCGAAAACGTTCTCGTAGGCATCGCCCACGATGGCGACTGCGATATTCACGTCCGTTTCCTTCTCCTCGTGTCGGTACCAAGCGGCTTTGCACTGAAGGCACCGCGCTTGCTTGCGCTTGAAGTTCCCAAGCGTTACCTTTACGCCCGTCGCCTGCAGCGCTGACACGTAATCCTGGTGCCGCTGGACCACGTCGGGTCTTCTTGCCTGGAGATGGTTGGCGAATGCGGAGAAGTATTCGCAAGAGACAAGTCTCTCAGAGTGGGTCCTGATAATCCTTAGCCCTAGATCCCATAAGGAAAGCCATTTCAGCCGATCCTGCCCGAGCTCATCGATTGAGTGATAAAGATTGAACCCGTCTATGTACAGTGCAACCCGGAGAGGATCCATCTTGAAAAAGAAAACCCACGGGCCGGAGCACCGTGGGGCCCTGCGGTGCCCGCAGGGGATTACTCTGACTATTATGCGACCGAGCGTGCTAGAAGTCACGCCAATTTCACCAGACGATGGTGAAGTTCCAGTATTTATACGAGGTAAGGGGCCGGGGGATTTACCCGGGCCGGATCCCTTTCGGGACTTGGCTGCCCCAAGGGGTGTTGCCTGATCTCTTTGCTTGGCCTACTGCGCGACCGCGAACGCCCGTTGGTCGAAGACCAGGTCTTCGGCGATCTTCCAGATCTCTCCGTCGATGCGGCTCTCGGGCAGGATCTTGCTAAAGTGCACGATGGCGCTTGTCAGACCCGCCTCGCGGGCGTGGTGCAAGAAGACCGCGTTCAGCACGTGTCGGGCCGCGGGCTTGAGGCCGAAGCTCACATTGCTCACCCCAAGCGTCGAATTCACGCGGGGATAAGCGGCCTTGATCATGCGAATCGCCTCGATCGTCTCGATGGCCGATTCGCGGAACTCTTCGTCGCCGGATCCCAGCGTAAAGGTCAGAGCATCGATAAAGAGATCGTGGTCGGGGAGTCCGGCGGCTCGGGTCCGGTCGATCAAGCGCTCGGCGATCGCGAACTTCTTCTCGCGCGATTTGGCCATTCCATCTTCGTCGATCGTCAGGGCAACGACCCCGGCCCCATATTTACGGGCCAGGCCGAGGACCTTTTGGGTCCGCTCCTCGCCATCCTCAAAATTGATCGAATTGATGATCGGCTTGCCCGCGACCATCTGTAGCGCGGCCTCCACTACCGGCACTTCGGTCGAGTCGATCATGAGCGGGACCGTGATGTGCTGGTTATAGCGCCGCAGAAGCTCGCGCATGTCGCGGACCTCGTCGCGGCCCACATAGGCAACGCAGACATCCAGAACGTGGGATCCCTCGCCTTCGAGTTCCCGAGCGAGTTCGGTGAGACCTTCCCAGTTCTCGCCCGCGAGCATCTCGCGGAAGGCCTTGCTTCCGTTGGCGTTGGTCTTTTCGCCGATGATCAAGAAGCTATTGTCTTGCTCGTAAGGTTGAAATTGGTAGAGCGATGAGCAGCCGACCAACTTGAGCCCGGCCTCGCGCTCGCGAGTATTCAGGCGGAAGTCGAAGCCAGGGAAGAGATGCCGCACCTGCATCCAGTGAGCCGAACTGGTGTGCGGACGCCCGCCGACCGCCTGTGCCACCGCCTCAAGGTGGGCGGGCGTCGTGCCGCAACATCCACCGGCAATGGCGACGCCGTGCTCTTCGACAAATCGAACGTGGAATTCGGCGAGTTCGGCGGGAGAAAGCTTATAGACTGCCCGTCCGCCTTCCATCACGGGGAGTCCCGCATTGGGCTGAATGCTGAGGGGCCGGGTACTCACCTGACCAAGCTGGCGGACATATGGGGCCATTTCGACCGGACCGGTGGCGCAGTTCATCCCGATGGCCACGACCTCGGGGAAGCACTCGATCATGTTGACTGCGGCCAAGAGGTCCGATCCAAGCAGCATCGTGCCCATCTGCTCGATCGTCACCTGGACGATGATGGGAACTCGTCGCTCGTTCACTTCCATGGCCTCCCGGGCTGCCACCAAGCCCGCCTTCACCATCAGGAGGTCTTGCAGGGTCTCGAGAAGCAGCACGTCGGCCCCGCCTTCTAGCAAACCGCGGAAGCCCTCGCGGTAGGTTCGGACCAACTCGTCCCAACTCACCTGGCCCAGCGAGACCAGCTTGGTGCCGGGGCCGAGAGCGCCACAGACGAATCGGGGTTTCTCGGCGGTCGAGAATTTGTCACAAGCCCGGCGAGCAATCTGGGCGGCAGCCAGTGAAATCTCGTAATCGAGTTCGGAGATGTCGTACTCCCCGAGGACGACGCTGGTTGAACCAAAGGTATTGGTTTCGATCAGGTCGCTGCCGACCGCCAGATAGCTTTCATGGACGGCCTGGACGGCCTCGGGCCGAGTGAGGTTGAGGATCTCGTTGCAACCTTCCAGGTACTCCCCATTGAGCCGTTCAGCCGCGGCTCGCGCCTTGGTCGGCAGGTCCGCTTTCGGGTCCAAGATAAAGGCCGAGCGATCCAGATCAGCCCGCTGCAGTTCGGTTCCCATCGCGCCATCAAAGACGAGGACTCGCTGGGAGAGAGCTTGCAAAAACGGGCTTTCGATCACATCGTGAGTTTACTTGGTGACTTGGGCCAGAAAGCTGCCCTGAATCGCCCCATCACGGCCCGGCAGTCGCAGGACGATCTTTCCGGGGATTCTTCCATTCTTGATGTTGCCCAGCTTTATCGTGGCCGAGATCTGGTCGTTGTAGCTCTCCATTTTCGACTTACCGCGCACTTCGCGACGGACGAAGATGGTCGTGATCCCGCGACCCACGCTGGCGGGCTTCTTGACCGGGAACGATTGGAGCCGATGTTCGTCGGTACCAAACTTCGTGGCTTTCCAGTTCAGGTTAAGGCCTTCGATGGGTTGGTTCATCTCTAGGTTGAACCAGATGGAGATCTCGTTATCGGGAACAAACTCGTTCTCAACGTGGAAGGCAATCTCGTAGCTCTGGGCTCGATCGGTGACCTTGCCCGAGATTTTGGCTTCGGCCGTTTGCATCTTTTTGAGTCGAGCAAAAGGAGCTCCAAATGGCTCTCCCAAAATGGTGCCAGTGACCGTCGGCTTGGGTGCGGTGGTCGTCTTCGGCTTCGCAAGAATGCCCGGGGAGACGCCCAACAAAAGGATCCCAAGGCCGAGGAGAATCGAAACTTTGCCCTTCATGTCTCCAATTTTCGGCCTGAACTGTGGGGATAATCACCGCATGTTTGCGAGCATGTTGTGCGCGGTGCTGATCGCCCAGAGTCAAGACTTCACCGATGAACAGATTCTGCAGATGGGCCGCACCCGGTGGTTCGAGATCTACATCCAGGAAAACGGGGACTCGACGGCCGGGATGTCGCAGGCCGAATGGACCTGGGCCGCGGTCGTGGGCCGAAAGAACGACCGCGCGATCGCCCGGCTCCCAAAGGACGAGGGCCGAGGATGGGTCACCTTCCGGAAGGACCTGCGGACCTTCGGGGAGCAGGCCCTCGATCTTGAGTACTACAGCTCTGGCGGGGGGACGATCTTCAACATCTTTGGCTCCAGTCGCGCGGCGTCGATTGAGGACCTTATCGACCAGCTCCTGCGAAATGCCGTCCCGGCGACAAATCCGGTCACGCCATCCAAAGTTCAAGATCAGCTCAAGAAGTTTCTGAAGGTAAAGGCCCAAGGTGGCTTCACCGAAGAACATCGCGCAGAGATCCGGCGGCTGTCTGCGCTGCTTCCGAAGTCCCTAGACCGAGTCCTGAACTTTGCCAAGCGGCGACCGGCGACGCAGTCGCGAGGGATCCTGAACTTTGTGAACGACTGCCTCGACGACGAGCGGTTCTAGCGCCGTCTTGCGGCCAGAATCCGGCGCAGAACGTTCAGCACGAGGAACCCTGTCGCGATGATGTCCGTCTTCTGGGCCAGTCCTCGCGAGATGAGGGCGGCAGAATCGCTGATCGAGACCGCTCTCTGACCAACGCCACGGGTGGTCACCTGGACGGTTTCGACAAGTTCTTGGACTTGGCCCGTCATCGCTTCGACTCTAGTCGTCAGCGCGGAGATCTTCTGGCCGATCTCCTTGATTTGCCCGATCAAGAAGAAAAGGGCGATAAGAAGGCCGAAGACGAGCACGATCGACAGCGCGAAGAAGACTCCGCTCAGCACTAGCCACCATTGAGGAATGTTCATCGGACTACCTTGATCGAGAGACTCACGGTTTTACCCGCCGGAAGGTCGATAGTGGCCGTCGCGACGCCGCGCTGGACTTCGACGTTGCGGTTTTGAACCTGGAGCACGGATCCCCAGAGCCCTCGGACCTTGAGGAAGGACCGGACATTTTTGTCGCTCGGATTCTCAACTTGCAGCTCCGCCCATCGCTTTCGGTGGTCAAGGGTGAGCTCTTCAATCCGGCCAAAACCGAGTTCAAATTCGGCTTCGATTTGGCGCAAGACGACTCTCTTGCCAACCCCGTCCCAAGGTCGAACGACATACCGGGTCTCGTCTTGGTCGAAGTGGCAACCAAAGCTATAGGCCCCCGCGCTGCGATTAGGGAGCACATAAGCGGCCACCGTGCGGAGGTAGTGGAAGTAACCTAGCCCGCTTGCTCCGGTGTACGGGTTATAGCCGTGGTGGCGGCTGCTGAGGTCGGGGCAGTAGCACATGCTCGCCGCGCCGTCGCTGCGGACGAGAGCCCACGGACCCAGCATCCCGCCAAAGGCGAGCCGCATATAGGCGTCGGGGATCGCCAAGTAATCCCGCCTAAGCTGCTCAAAGAAAAGGCTAGAGTTCGGGATCGTGGTATGGGCGAGGCAGGCCTCACCGCGATCAATCAGGGCCTTCAGAGGAGTGGAGTCCGCTCCGTCCCAGCTCCGCTTGTCGCTGCCATACCACCACCAACTTGGGGCCAAAGAGCGGGCCGCATAGGCACATCGGAGGGTGCGCTCCAGGTGCTCGTCGTTTTCGAGGAAGACGGCGGCGGCGTGGACCTCTTCGAATCCGCTGGTATCGAGCACGGACTCACCGGCATAGGGGTAAGCCTGCTTGACCATTTCCTCGGCTTTGTGCCGGACATGGCGTTCCAGGCGGGCGGCTTCGTCGTTCATCCTCTCTCGCTTCAGGTCTTCCAGGATGTCGTAGAGCCGGGCGTAGCCCAGGATCCCGACGGTGCGGACGTAGTTGAGCCACCCAAACTCGAACATGGCGATGGCCGTATCGGCGGCACGCTTTAGATAGACCTTGGGCCGGTGCTGGGTCTCGCCATAGGTGCTCGCCACCCGGTACATCGAGTGGTAGAGATTAAAGATGTTGGGATAGGTGAGGGGGCGTCCGGCGTAGATCCCGACTCCCTTGGGCAGATCCAGCATCGAACCGACGCTCATGTCACCCGGGTTCTGGACGTCGTCGAGCAAGAAGTGTTCGATGTAATCGTCCACGATCCGGATCTCTCGACGATCGGGGTAGATCGTGTTCTTCTCGGCGAGGAAGAGCGCGTCGGCACTGCTGCACTCAATGCCACTGGCTCCGGCGTACTCCTCGGGGTCGGTGACAACCTCTCCACTCTCGTAGTTGGCCAACAAGATCGCTCGGTCGAGCGAGCTTTCGGGATCTAGATGCACCTGATGGTCGGCGATCCACTTGGCTCGGTTCCGAATGAGCTTGTCGATCGGGTCGGTGAACATCAGGTGGACCAAGCTCCGGCGTCCGGCTTGATCTTCGAAGCCAACGATGAGAGGACCACTTTCGCTCGGTTTGACAAAGCAGAAGCCGCCTTGCTCGTCGGTATCCGTTTCCACCTGGGCCTCTTTGCTGACAAAGAACTTGGTCGGGGTCACGCCCTGAACTTCGACCGCGATGCCGACATCGGCGGGAGCGACCGCGCCGGGCAGAACGCGGACACTTGGACGGCCGCAGGCGACTAGGGTGCTACTCACGCCGTCTTGTTTGTCACGCTCGGTCGGGGCAAACCGCATGTGGAAGGTTCGGCTGTCGCCGGGTTCCAGGATCAGTGAGGTGTGCTGGTTCCACCAACCCTTCCAACCTTCACGCTCGACCAGTGCGCGGCTGTAGACATAGACGACCGGGATGCCTTCCCACTGATGGGGAGTGTTCAACGAGCTCGGGACATGGCTAAAGAACTCCCAGCTGGTGTTCTCGCCCGGGAAGACCAGAAGGGATGGGGCTTCGGCGGTCATCCGCTGGGCAAGGATCCAGCTTGCCGCTCCACCGATAAACTTGTGGACGTAGAGTCGTCCGGTCCAGAGCCGTTGGAGCTGTTCGTCGGTCCAACCGAACCCGTCATAGAAATTGTTGAAGGGCAAGGGGAAGCCGAGCTCGCCGATCTCGATGACCTTGCGGCCTCGGTTCTTGATGTGCAGATCCCAGGCAATCTGGGGGATCTGGCCCGCGATCTCATAGAACTTTCCGGTGGCTTCTAGTTCGGGGAGGAAGGGGAAGTCGTACTCGATGCTGATCGACTCGCTGCCGAAGTCCATGATCAGGTCGTCGTCTTCATCCTCGCTGGCGTCGGCGCTATAGCGGGTCAAAGGGCCGTTGCGGCTGCTGATCCAGGGCTCCTCGGGGCTGGTTCGGGCGCTGATCAGAACGGTCCCAGGATAGAGGTCCTCGGCCGCCTCCTCGCCAAAGCTCAGCGGGGGGAGAACGAATTGGAAGTCCTCTCCCTCATCGGGCAGGGCAGGATCGGAGGCCCAGAGCTGTTGGATTCGGCCAGCGGGACCAAATTCCATCGAGATCAAGCTACCGGTAAGTTCATGCCTCTCGTCCGAGAAAGGGTCCATTGGCGGGGGGATGTTACCCCTGGCAATTCAAATCCCGTGAATCTTGACGGGTTCCCGGCGAATGCTCGCAATAATGCGGGCCAAACTTTTCTTTTTTTGGGCTAGAGTGTTAAAGTTCGGTGCGCGGTCAACGGCAATGGTGCTTGTTTGGCCCGACCGACAGAGGAGACAAATGCGATCACTTCGATGGTTTTCTGCGGTGGCAGCCGCATTGATCGGGGCCTCTGCGATGGCGCAGGTGGTGTTCCAAGACGATTTTGAGACCGATTCATCGGCGAACTACTTGGTCAAAAAGCGCAACGCGACTACGGCCCTTCCCAGCGTTCCGGTGGACTCGAAAGTGGAGTTTGCCTTCGACTACGGCGTGGCCTGGCCCTACGACGGGCTGACTTACACCGGTGCCGATCCGGGACGAACGATTCCGCCCGCACCTGGCCAAGCCACGACCAAAGGCCTGTACATCCGGGTGAACGAGGACCTGGCTGAGAACCGGTCCGTTGAGGCCGTCCAAGTCATCCCGAAGCTGGCCCGACTTCAAGGCGACTACAAGTTGAGTTGCTACATTTGGTACGAGGTCACCAGTGGTGCCACCTCGACGCAATTGGGCGGTCTGGGGATCGAGCACAACGGCGGTCCCGGATTCATGCAGGGGGATGGCGGCTCAGGCTATTTCTTCCAGTACACCGGCGACGGTTCTTCGACTCGAGACTACCGGCTCTATAACGGCCTATTGGAGCAGTTGGCCCCGAGTGGTGGTTGGGTGGCAACCGGGACCGGCATCCACAACAACACCAACGCTCACTATTCGAGCTATTTCACCACCGCCGCTGGATTCCCGATTGCTGGGGCTCCCGGTCGACAGTGGGTCAAGGTCACGATGGAGCGAACCGGAGGCGACGTGAAAGTCATGATGGAGCGCACCGATGGTGCCTCTCCCGGTCCTCTGTCCATCTTGACCTATTCGGACTCGGCGTTCACCAACGGCTATCCGATGGTCGGCATGTTCGACCCGGCTGCCTCCCCGCGCCCGGCGGACCATCCGCTTTTCATCCTCGTGGATGGATTGCGGGTTGAAGGAACGCTCGCTCCGGTCCTTTCCGGACGGGTTGAGCTGACCGATTATGCTGGTACCTATCCGCGGTCGGTGACCCTCGAGCCGTCGGACATCAACGGCAACCCGTTGACGACCGTGACTGCCGGTCTGGATGCTGAAGGGAACTACTCGGTGCCCAACAACCCGGACTACGCGTCGGTTCGAGTCAAGACCCGACACTTCCTCGGCAAGCGCATCAGCGTGGACGGATCTCAAACCGTCTCGGATGCGAACTTCGCCTTGGTAAACGGAGATGTCGACGGCGATAACGCGGTCACGATCTTTGACTACATCGATCTGTCGGCGGCGTTTGACCTCGTCGTTTCGGATCCGAGCTTCACCGGGAATGCGTTCGCGGACCTGGATGGCGACGACACCGTCACGATCTTCGACTACATCATCTTGTCGAACAACTTCGACCTCTCCGGCGACGAATAAGGTCGGTCGCACGATCCAGGCGGGGCTCCGGATTCCTGAAAAGGACATCCGGAGCCTCGTTCTTTGTTGGTACCCTTGCGGCCAAAGATGGTGAAAGGTTTCGTCTTGGTTGCCAGCGGGCTCGCCGTATTGGCGGGGGTTTTGGGGGTCTATGACGCCACCCGGCCAAAGGTGGTTGCCCTTCGAGTCGACCGAGAGGCGTATCTGCAGAAGGTCGCCACAGACTCCCAATCCGCCGCCGACCACCGGATCTGGGCCGAAGAAGCTGTCCGAGTCGGCAACTACGAGGACGCCCGAAAGGCCTATGCCCTCGGCGCCGAGATCCTCTTCAAGAAAGGCGACGACAACATGGCCTTTCAATATCGCCGGTGGAGCCAGCGGTACGAGACCTGGCTCCGGGCCTTCGTCCCCGATGAGAAGCCTCCACAGCGTCCTCTCGCCAAGCATGAACCGGCCAACGGACTTATCTCCGGAGCCTTCATCGACAACGAAGCCCAGATCACCGAGACCTACGCGGAAGCCAACGGCAAGGTGCGCCGCGATCTAGGAGTCTTCAACCGCTGGACCGGGATTCAGCACCAGATGGCGTTCATCTACCTCCGCTATGACCAGCCTTTTCCGGTCGAGTTCGTCCGGGATTGCAAAGAAAACGGAGCCATGCCCCAGATCGCCTGGGAACCGAAGTACTTGGAGAAGGTTCAGGATGATAAGTGGCTACGCAGCTTCGCTCGGGCTTGTGGGCAGGCGGGAGTGCCGATCTTCTTGCGGTTTGCCAGTGAGATGAACGGGGACTGGGTTCGCTATAGCGGAGACCCCAAACTCTACATCGAGAAGTGGCGACTCGTGACTCGGGTGATGCGCGAAGAAGCCCCGAATGTGGCGATGGTTTGGTGTGTCTTTGAGATCCCCGAGCGCCACATCGAGGACTACTATCCGGGGGCGGAGTATGTCGACTGGGTTGGGGTGAACGTCTATAGCGTTCCCTTCTATGACAACGACCCCAAGCGCGACGGGAGTTGGCGGCACCCGCTGGATGGGGTCCGGCACGTCGATGAGCTCTACGGAAAACGTCACCCGATCTTGATCTGCGAATATGCCAGCAGCCATATGAGCAGCCTAGACCGTAAGTTTCGCAACGACTTCGCCATCGAGCGGCTGCGCGAAATGTACTACGGCCTGCCGCTGATCTATCCAGGCGTCAAGGGGATTTGCTGGTTGAGCATGGATGCCACGAAGTGGGCCATCGAAGGACGACAAAAGAACAACTACAGTGTGTTGGATCAACCGTCGATCACGCTCGCCTATCGCCAAGCGCTTCAGGAACCCTGGATGCTGGTAGGTGACCGAACTCCCGCCGACGCGGTTCGGTTTCGTGAACTCAAGCCGGGGGAGGACCCGGCTGGGCGGACGGTGCGGATCCACGTCAAGCAACCGCGCGAAGCGGGCTACCGCCTCTTCTGGGTTCACCGTCGGGGAGAGACGGAGTTGAGCTTGAGAGGGGGAACTGTGGGGATCCGTCCTCAGCAGGGCGATGAACTCGAACTCCGGTCGGATGACCGCACCGTGGTGGCTCGGCATTCCTTTTCCAAGTAAGTCAAAATGAACCTTTGATGAAGACGATCCTCGTCATTGGTTCCGGCCCGATCGTGATCGGTCAGGCCGCCGAGTTCGATTACGCCGGAACCCAGGCTTGCAAGAGCCTCCGTGAGGAGGGATATCGAGTAGTCCTGATCAACAGCAATCCGGCCACGATCATGACCGACGAGGAAACCGCCGATGCGGTCTACATCGAGCCGCTCACGCCGGAATTTTGCGAGAGGGTGATTCAGCGAGAGAAGCCGGATGGCCTGCTCCCAACTCTGGGCGGGCAGACCGGGTTGAACTTGGCGACCCAGCTCCACAACCTTGGGATCCTCAGCAAGTACAACGTGAAGCTACTGGGGACACCCCTGGCAGCCATCCAGAAAGCCGAAGACCGCGAGGAATTCCGCCGACTCATGCGTGAGATCAAGGAACCGGTTCCCGAGAGCTGGATCATCGAGTCGCCCGAGCAACTCGAAGCGGTTTTGGATCGGGTGCCCTATCCTTGCATCGTCCGACCGGCTTACACTCTGGGCGGGACCGGGGGCGGCATCGCGAATTCGCGGGAAGAACTGCTCGAGATCGGGACCAAAGGGCTGCAACTCTCGATGAGGAGTCAGATCATGGTCGAACGCTCGCTCCTCGGTTGGAAGGAGGTCGAGTACGAGGTGATGCGGGACAGCAAAGGCAACTGCATCACGATCTGCAACATGGAGAATTTCGACCCGATGGGCGTTCACACCGGCGACTCGATCGTGGTCGCGCCGAGCCAAACGCTCAGCGACATCGAGTACCACATGCTCCGGACGGCCTCACTCAAGATCATCCGAGCCTTGGGGATCGAGGGCGGGTGCAACGTCCAGCTTGCGGTCAACCCCGACAGCTTCGACTACTACGTCATCGAAGTCAACCCACGGGTCTCCCGGTCGAGCGCTCTCGCGAGCAAGGCGACGGGTTACCCGATCGCCCAGGTCAGCGCCAAGATCGCGGTTGGGAAGACCCTCGACGAAATTGAGAACCGGGTCACGGGGACGACCAAGGCGTGCTTTGAGCCCGCGCTCGATTATTGCGTGGTCAAGATTCCGCGATGGCCTTTCGATAAGTTCACCGGCGGCGACCGCACCCTTTTCACCCAAATGAAGGCGACCGGCGAGGTGATGGCGATGGACCGGAACTTCCCGAGCGCGCTGATGAAGGCGATCCGGGGGCTGGAGGTCAAGCAAAAGGACCTCCGGCACGAGAAGTTTCAACTCATGCCGAACGAAGCCCTGCACAAAGCGATCAAGCAGCCGACCGATGAGCGGCTTTGGGCGATCGCCGAAGGTCTGCGCCGGGGGATGACGGTCCCCGAGGTCAGTCGCCTTTGCCGGGTCGATCCTTGGTTTCTCAACCATCTTCTCACCCTCGTCGAACTGGAGAAGATTCTCACCCAGCTGGAATCCTTGGTCGAAGACCATCAAGCCATTTCGGCCGCCATCTACCTCGCTCTACAGAACGGGTTCTCGGCTTCGGTCATCGAATCCCTGGTGGGAATTCCGAGAGAATTCAAACGCGACCTCGCCGAAATGCGCAACAAATTGGCCTTGATTCAGCACGAAACAGCCGCCATTGGAGCCCGACTCAAGGAGAGCGGGGACGTGAGCCCGGAAAGCTTCGAGGCGGCGATGGCTGACTTCGCCGCCTCGGTGAGCGCGAATCCCGAGATCAGCGGGGAAGTGGACCGGTTCTGGCAGACTTACGACGCCCTCGATCCCAAAGTCCGACTTTGGATGGCGGTGCTTACGCAGATCAGCCACTTCGACGAGCAAGGTGCCTACAAAATGGTGGACACCTGCGCGGCCGAATTCGAGAGCCAAACGCCCTACTATTACGCGACTCGTGAGACGTACGGCGACACTCTTAGAGTCCCGGATACGGCCCTTCGATCTTGATCGCGTCGGCGATGACCTGACCGGAACTGTTCCCAAAGGAGCGCAGGTGGACCCGCCCACCGCCTTGGCGTAGATAGACTCGGCCCAGCTTGTTCCAGGTCCCCCCATTTTGAGTCATGTCGACAAAGACCGGGATGTTCTCGCGCCGGTCGACGAGCTCAAAGAGGGCGTTCTTCTGTCGATTGCTGCCGCTAACCCAGTTCGCATAGATGTCATAGAACCCTTCGGCCGGGGCGTCGAGAGCCCAGGTCGCGGTCGCCTCCGATTTAGGAGTGACGGCGCGGTTGCGGAAGTCGGCTCCGATGCGGCCGGTTCCGCTGGTGCTGGTGCTCCAGGTTCCCGTGACGCTGAATCCAGGATCCGTATTGTCAATGACCTTTTCGGTGGGGCCTACCCGAAACGTGATGGGAACGATCGGGCCAAATGGGCCGATGCTTCCTCGCCGAAGCTGGAAGTCTTGGGTGTACGTGCCGTTGCTCGCGGGGGCGCGCATGTTGAAAGTGAACGTCCCATTCGCGTTGGGGATCGTGGTAGTCGTCGGCCCGCCGATGATCTGGTCGCTGACCCACTCGCCGCTCACCCAGTAGGGCGAGGCTCCGACCGTCCCGAGTCGGCACGGATCGCTCCCTGCTCCGGCCCAGTTATCGTCTCCCTGGTTGAGAAAGGTCAGCGTGACCTGAAACGTCGCATTAGGTTGGATGTAAATGGGGACGGTGGATCCGACCAAAGCCGCACTATTGCGGACCATTGCCATGTACTTGGTCCAGTCCCAAGGACCGGGACAACTCGTGGCTCTTCCGGTCTCATTGTGCCCAATGATATAAGTTCGGGTTCGTGGAATGTTGTACTTTGCCGTCAGATAGCGGGTGAGCCGAGCGCTCGACGCATACTGGGCGTCGGTGTACCAAAGGCCAGGATTACTGCTAAATCCTTCATGCTCAATCCCAACCGCTTGTTGATTGTAGAAGCTTACGCCCGCGTGATAGGCCAAATCCTTCTCGCGGACCATCTGGGCGACCGTTCCGTCCGAACTGCGAGTGAGGTAGTGAGCGCTGACGCGCGATGCGGGATTTTGGAACCAGGAGATCGATCCGTTGTAGTAGCCCTCCATGATGTGGATCACAACGTGGGTGATCGGGTAGCTAGTCGGTCGGTTGCTGGTGGCGAAGTTGACGCTCGCCGCCGGGTACCACGTGGCTTCGGGGTAGTCCACTTGAGCCCACCCGGCGCCCGTCGTCATCGACAGGCCAAGGATCCATCCGGCACGGTTCCGCATTCCCATTAGTATAAAGCAGAAAAGGCGTCAACACGTCGATTGAACATACTAGAAATGATGCTCTCCACCGCGCTTTTGGTCACGGCCCTGCAGCCCCAGGCCGAGTTTGACTACATCAACCGCTCCGGGCTTCGCTGGACGGTTCAGGGAATCCCCATCTTACGAGGGTCGATGTACCAGTACTTTCGAGGGGAATGGCAAGGTCTCTTGAGTTCAAGCTGGACCGATCAGCAGATCGAGAAGCGCCCCGATGGCAGCATCCGCGTGACCTTTGTCGCGGTCGAAAAGAACGCCACCGGGCAGATCGAGTACCGGCTGAAGGGGAACGAGCTCACGATCGACTACCGCTTCGAGTGGAATGGAGAAGGGGACGTCTTCGTCGAGAAGACATTCGGCAATCTTTGGGCCCCCGTCTTCGACCCTCAGAAAACTGAGTTCACTCCCGAGCCAGCCCTTTGGCGAGACACGACGGGGCCCCAAGCGCCCCGCTACCCCCATTTCCGGGGTCAAGGTCCGGCGTCGATCACCCTCCAGGGACCGGCCGGACGTCTGACTCTGACCCATAGCCGATCGCCTTTTGGCATCAACGACCCGCGTCTGACCCGCGAGCGTCGAGAGACGATTTGGATCGGCGCCCTGCAGCTCCCGGCGAGCAAGGGGCAACCGGCGACAGGGAAGGTGACCATGAAGTGGGAGCCGAGCCCGCAGAGCGCGGCCCCTCCGGTCCGGGTGGACCTCAAGAGCCAAGCCGACATCATCGCCGGACCCGTCGCGCCCCTGCCCCTGATTCCTAAGCCGAAGAAGAGCACCATGGCGGCGGCGGAGCTCCCTCTGCCAGGGGAGATCACGGGGCCAAAGGAACTCGTTCAGTTGTTCCGGTCGGGACTGGCGAGGCGCTGGTCGGGCGGTACGTTTGGTACCGGAAAAGTTGAGTTTCTTGTTGATAACCTAAACATGGCCAAAGAAGGGTATCGAATTGAATCGAAGCCCGGACACATTCGGGTCATTGGTCAAGATGCTCAGGGTCTGCGCCACGGCGTCCAGAGTTTGGTCCAGCTTGCCCGGCCCAACCGTGGACAGTTTCAGGTTCCTCAGGGCACGATCGACGACTGGCCGAGCCTGACCTACCGGGGCGTGCACATGTTCGTCGGTCCCGAGGCGCTTTCGTTCCAAACACGGCTGTTGGAGAACGTTCTCGCCCCGGCCAAGTACAACCAGGTGGTGCTCCAGTGCGAGCGAACCGACTGGAGGAGTCTGCCTGGGATCAAAACGGATCAGTTCATGACCCGCGAGGACCTGCGTCGACTTTTCGCCCTCTATCGAGCGGCGGGAATCAACCCGGTGCCTCTGATCCAGAGCTTTGGGCATATGGGCTGGATCTTCAACAACGGCAAAAATCGCGATCTGGCCTTCAACCCTGAAGTCCTCTTTTCCATCGACCCGCGAAAGCCGCGGACTCGCGAGGTGCTGAGTGCTCTGTGGGCCGAGGCCGACAAGCTCCTCAATCCGGATACGTTCCACTTTGGGTTGGATGAGGTGGACATGCGCGGATGGCCCAATGATCCGAAACTCGTCACCGATCTGTGGGTGCCCCACGTTCAGTGGCTTGGTCAATTGGCCAAGAAGCACGACGCGAAGATGATGGTTTGGGGCGATAAGTTGCTCGCCCCTGGTGAGGCCCCCGACGCGGCCCACGGACACACTCCCGCCGATGCGAAGGCCCGCCGCGACGCCCTCCCGGATGGCACTCTCATCGGGGATTGGCACTACAAGGACGACCCGAACCCGAAGATCTACACTTCGCTGGATCTCTTCAAGCGCGAGGGCCACATCCCCATCGCGACCACCTGGAACCGGCCCGGAAATGTCTATGGCTTCATCCACGCGGCCATCGACGCCGGAACCGGCGTCCTCCAGAGCACTTGGGCTGGATACGAGAGCAACGAGTCCAACATGCTCCGCGAATTTGACCAGTTTGCCGCCTATATCCTAGCCGGAGAATACGCATGGAGCGGCCGTAAGGACCTCCCTGGCCAGATTGGTTACGACACGTACGAAGCCCTCCAGAGAGCCTTTTATGGTGGCCCAGTGCCGACCCGGCCCATCGAAGGGGTCGCATTTGGGGCTGACCAAGCCCAGCGCCGAAAGATCCGCGTCGGACCCCACATGTTGACCACGATGGACATCCCCCTTCAGAGCGTTCTGGTGCGGGATCGCGCGGCCCAACCGGTCGAGGCCCTCTTGACCTTGGACAAGCCGTTGCCGCGGGTCGCGATGGGGCTGACCACTGCCGTCCCGATGGAGTTAGGAGATCGAGTTGCGACGCTCGAGATCACCACCGATGACGGTCGGGTCACACGCAGAGATGTCCAGTACGGCTACGACGTGCGGGCCGAACGCGACGCGATTCCGACTTTCCGGACATGGCGGGAGAGGGGGATCAGTGCTGTCATCGTCGAGTCAACAGGTCCGGCAAGCCGCCAGCCCGGAGCAAACCGGATCCGGAGCATCAAGGTCCTTCAGGCCAACTCCTTTGTCGGTCTGCGGATCGCCGGGATGGCCGAAGCCCCGGCAACCCGCTAGGGGCATCTAGTATCCTTATAAGTGGCTTCGGCAAGGGTGCCGGAGCCACTTTTTGGCTATGAAGATCCTAGTCGCGGTGAAGCGCGTGATCGATCCTTATGCAAAGGTGGGACCTCTCGCCGATGGCTCGGGCATCGACACCACTAATGTCAAGTTCGACGTCAATCCGTTTGATGAGATCGCCATCGAGGAGGCTGTCCGGCAGAAGGAGAAGGACCCCTCGATTGAGATCGTAGCAGTCACGGTCGGCGGGGCGGAATGCACCGAACAGCTCCAGAAGGCGCTGGCTATGGGGGCCGACCGAGCGATCCTCATCGAGACCGACCAGTCCTACGATCCGAGTTCTCTCAGCAAGGAGCTTGAGGCCGTCGTTCGCTCGGAGTCTCCGGACGTGATCCTCATGGGCAAGCAGGCCACCGATGGCGACAACAACCAGGTCGGCCAAATGCTGGCCGCTAGGCTGGGTTGGCCACAAGCCACCTTCGCCTGTAAGGTTGAATTTTCGGGTGGCAAGGCGACGGTCAGTCGAGAGACGGATACGGGAGAAGAGACCCTGGAACTTCCGCTCCCTGCCCTGATTACCACCGATCTCCGCCTCAACGAACCTCGCTATATCGGAATCGCCGGGATCGTGAAGGCCCGAAGCAAGCCGATCGACCGACGCGCACCGGTGACCCCGGGCGGGACCCGGGTTCGCTCGGTTAGGGTGGAGGCTGTCCCCGCTCGGGCAGCGGGCAAAAAGGTTGCCAGCGTCGAAGAACTGATGAACGAATTGAGTAGCCGCGGGGTGGGAGCATGAGCCGCCTTCTTCTGGTCGCCTTTGATCCGACTGACGCCCTAGGCGGAGCTGGCTTTGCCGGAGCTTTGGGCTTGCCGTTTGATGTCCTGCTCCTGACGGGACAGGCCGCACCCGGGATCGGAGCCGAAAAGGTTCTCGCCACCGGCTGGACGGAACTCCCTCCGAGCGATGCAATTGCAAGCGCCGTCGCTGGCCTAGCCGGTGGATACTCGCACCTGGCTAGCGTCTCGGCAATGCGCAGCAAGGACGCGCTCGCCCGCTTGGCTGGGCATCTGGATGCGCCGATGGTCACGGATGTCATTGCGGTGGAAGGGGCAAGCCAATTCAAGCGGCCCATCGTCGCTGGCAGCCTCATCGAGACCGTGGCCGTGGATGGAAATCCGATCGTGATGACCTTCCGCCCAAGCGGATTTTCTAAGCCCGCCGCGAGTGCGGAAGTCGCGGCCGATAACCTGAACTTGCCCGGTGCGAGCGCCGTCACCCGAGTTTCGGTGAGTAGCCGAGGTGGGGCACGGCCCGATCTGACTCAGGCCAAAGTGATCATCTCGGGCGGACGACCTCTGAAGGACGCGGACACGTTTGAGCGGGTCATCGGAGGGTTTGCCGACGTCGTTGGCGGCGCGGCCGGAGCGACCCGAGCTGCGGTGGATAGCGGAATCGCCCCGAATGAACTGCAGGTCGGACAAACGGGCAAGATCGTCGCCCCGGACCTCTATATTGCGGCCGGTGTTTCGGGCTCAACCCAGCATATGGCGGGGATCAAGGATAGCAAAATCATCGTCGCGATCAACACTGATCCGGACGCGCCGATCTTCGAGATCGCGGACCTCGGACTGGTGGCCGACCTTTATCAAGCTCTGCCCGAACTGCAGGAAAAACTGAAGAAGTGACCGAAGAACGGGTTTGTACCTATGATCCGCTGATCGAGCTGATGGCTCGCTTTGAGAACGTCAAAGCGGCGGACACCGGGGCAAACCCGTTTGCGGGTTTGACGGTCGAAGAGAAGCTCAAAAAGCACATCATCGACGGGATCAAGAAGAATCTCGAAGCAAACATCGACGAGGCGCTGCAGACCTACGAGCCACTCGCGATCATCAACGACATCCTGCTGGATGGGATGAAGACGGTTGGCGAACTCTTTGGGGCGGGGAAGATGCAACTGCCGTTCGTCCTCCAGAGCGCCGAAGTGATGAAGGCCGCCGTCCGGCGCCTGGAGCCGCTGATGGAGCGGGTGGAGGGTTCCGAGAAAGGATCGATTCTCCTCGCTACCGTTGCCGGGGATGTCCACGATATCGGAAAAAACCTTGTCGATATCATCCTGAGTAACAACGGGTATCGGGTCGTCAATATCGGGATCAAGCAACCGATCAACACCATTCTTGAAAAGTGCCGTGAGCACCAGTGCCAAGTGATCGGCCTGAGCGGGCTCCTCGTCAAGAGCACGCTGATCATGCGCGATAACCTCATCGAGATGAATAACCGGGGCGAGCACGGGACCCCTGTGATCCTCGGCGGAGCCGCGCTGACCCGTGGGTATGTCGAAGAAGATCTCCGGGCGATCTACAAAGGGAACGTCTTCTATGCGCAAGACGCCTTTGAGGGATTGAGGTTGATGGGAGAACTTTGCACTGACCAGGTCGCTGCGCCGACGGCTGTCATCGAGAAGGAAGAAGAAGACGCCCCCTATCAGCGGGTCAGCAGTCACCGCGTGGGCGAGGTGGATCCCGTCCTTTACGTTTGGGATGGGACCGTCAGCGATGTCGCGCGCGGAGTCGAGCCGCCGGCATTGCCCTTCTATGGGGCAAGAAAGTTTGAAAAGTTTGATCTTTTCGAGATCTACAAGTACATCAACCCCGTGGCGCTGTGGCGCGGGCAGTGGCAGTTCAAAAAGGATCCGGCGATGTCGAATCCGGAGTTCAATGCCTGGCTTGAGGAGAATGTCCGGCCGATTTTCGACCGTCTCAAGAGAGACCTCGCTCGGCGGCTGAGGCCGCGTGTGAAGTGGGGTTACTTCTGGGCCAATAGTGAGGGCAACGACCTCATCATTTGGGACGAATCGGGAGAGAAGGAGCGCCTGCGGTTCACCTTCCCTCGGCAGCGTGATGGCCGCCGGCTCTGCCTCTCCGACTTCTTCCGAACGCGGGACGAGGGCCCTGACGTCGTCGGATTTAGCTTGGTGACGGTCGGGACCGAGATCAGCGAGTACGAGCGGGGGCTCTTCGCGGGGAGCGACTTCCAGGAGTACCTCTACACCCACGGAATGGGTGTAGAGACGGCCGAGGCTCTAGCCGAGTATTGGCACCTCCAAATGCGCAAAGAGCTGAAGATCGATGACCAGGAGCCGGACGAGACGCGTCTACTCTTTAGTGCGAAGTACCACGGCGCGCGCTACTCGTTTGGATACCCGGCTTGCCCCAATTTGGAAGATCAGCAAAAACTCTTCGAGCTTCTGCATCCCCAAGATATCGGGGTCGAGATGACGGATGAGTTCATGCTCTCGCCCGAGCAATCGACGAGCGCCATCCTGGTCCACCATCCAGAAGCCAAGTATTTCAACGTGCGGTAAACCGATGAAACGAACCCTTTGCGCTTGTATCGCTGCCCTCGTCGCGGGTCTCGGATGCGGAGGAAACACTAACTCCGCCTCGCCTTTCCGCGATACGACGTTTAGTGGAAAGGACCCTGTCGCCGGTTCGGGTGGGGCTCGGGGAACATCGAAGCCCGTCGATCCCGGTCTTTCGGTCCCGGTCTTCTTGACTCTGGCCGAGGGGGAGTTGAGCTCGGACCTCTGGGTTGGATTGCAAAAGGCGGAGGTCTCGGGAGGTCAAGGGGGCGACGTCCTTATCGACCGGAATCCGGCTTGGTCTCTGCGCTTGGCCTCTTTGCGAGACCTCAATGGCGCGCGATATCTCTACCTCGGCCAATCTTCTCGAGGGAACGGATTGGCCCGGGTGCGGATCGAATTGGAACGGGACTACCGCATCCAAGAACTCAGCGAGTCAAAGCCCAGGTCTCGTCAGTTCAGCGGGACGAATGATGGCGGAGGCCGGCTCATCTTGACGGCAAACCTTGACCCGAACGCGGGATTCCGTGACGCGGTGGTGCTCAGTCTTCGGATTGAAGAGAAGGGCGACGAGCGAATCCCGTCCTTGGTCCTCGGCGAAGCTGGTCAGAGCCTGAAGATGGATCGTCAAGAACCCCGACCCTTTGCCGGACCGGTGGCCAATCCCCTCAGTGAAGGAGAGAACCAATGGTTCGCCGCCGAGCGACTCTCCTTGTTCGCCAAGGGCGCGGAGATTGGCAAGGAAGCCGCTGGCCTGGCCTGGTTTAGTTCCGAAGGGAAGTCAGGGGTTGCCGAACTGATCGCGACGCCCGTCCGGGGCCGCGTGGTGGGACGATCAGGGGACTCCCTGATCGTCGAGCCGATGGCAGGACCATGGGCAAACCTTGCGACCCAGACCCTCGCGGTGGCCGAGGGTGCGTTAGCTCCGCTCGGGGATCGCGACCCAGTGGGTTTGATCGTTAATCTGCAACTCGAAGTCCGGGACAAAGTTCAGACGATCGTGGTTTTTCGCCTCGACCCGTCCGGCCCGGCCCCGCTTCGACCGGAGCCCAAGAAGCCTCAAGAGAAGAGATAGGACTTATAGGACCTATAAAGCCTCTCAAGAGCGGCCGGTCGGCCAATCGCGGGGCCACCAGGCAGACATCGTTTTCGTTTGCTCCCGAACGGAGGCCGAAATCGGCACGCCCCATGCCGCAAAATAGGGCGCGAGGTCGCGGTTGACCAGACGCGAGAGTCGCAGGACGAGTTGGTCTTGCCGCTGTTGCTCGGTCCGGATCTCGTGGCCCTGGGTGTAGCCCAAAAATAGCCGGGTAAAGACTTCCCATCCGAACTCCCGTTGAATCAAGGCGAGCAGGGTCAAGCCTGTCCAGGGGTCCGCGTCATAGATCCGCTTGGCGCCTTTGGCGGCCACGACCTGTTCAACCCGCTTCTGGATCTCGGCCGGGGCCATCGCCGGATGGGCCGTCACGCTGGTTCCATTGAAGAACTCAGCCGCATAAAGGGAGTAGAGGTTGTTGGTCGTTTCCCACCATCCGTCCCAGGTCCAGGCCTGAACTTGGAAGTTATGGCCGACCTCGTGATAGAAGCCCCAAAGCGGACCACCCGACTTTCCGCGAAGGATCTGCATATTCACAAAGACCTCGCTGACGTCGTCGCCCGTCATGATCGGATAGCCGGCATGCATGTATCCGGCGCTGATTTGCCGGTCGACCTGATAGCGTTCGTCCGCGGTCTCAACTGGAGCGGAATAGAAGCGGGCGCAGACCTGGACGACCTCATCCCAGTATTGGGCCACGGCTTTGGCGTCGGCCAGGTTTCGGAGAACGGTGGACGGCACTGAGATGGCCGAGTTCTTTCCGACCAATTCTCCCCAGGGAGCGGGAGCATTTCGGATGGCCCTCCACTCTTCCGGTGTCGTTCGTCCAAGGAAGAAGACGGGAGCCGCAACCGATCCACGGATCGTCACCCGTCCAGAGGGCAGATTCTGATCGGAGACGAGATAGACCATGCCGCCGAAGGGACTGGCGATCTGGGTCACCGGCCCGGTCGCGGGGCGTTCGAGGTCGATGCTCGGGAAGCGTTCCCAGGCGTCGTGATGCCAGTTGGCGTCGCTGTGTCCGCCGATTCTAACTCGAACTTGCTTCGGGTCCCAACCGGCCGGAAGCTCCACCGTGACCAGCTCTCCGGGAGGCGCGTATCGGCCGGTGCTCCACCATCGTCGCTTGGCTCCTCCGGTCGAGATGGTCACGGTGTCCTTTGGGGCCTCAGGAGGAACGGCTCCCGGAAAGTCGGCGCTGGCGGGATGGGCCTTCACCTTGGCCGGAGCCAGGCCGCGCCATTCGCGGTCGAATTCTTGCATCGCAAGGCGTTCGGCGACTTGGGTGATCCGCACGGGTTTCTCGCGGGTTGGAACGGCCGGCGGAACTGCCTTGAGACCGTGGGTTAGCACTCGATAGAAGTTGGCTTCGGGGCTGATCCCGTGAAGAATGGAGCTTAGAGTTCGGGTCGTTGTCTTGGCCTCCTCGGGTGTGAGGGCGCGCCGAGTCAGGAGTTTGGCCGCCGCCTTTTCCCCGTGGTGCAGCTCGGTCGGGGCTTCGAGCTTGAATCCACCGTTTTGTCCTTCGATCATGCCCTCGGTGAGCAAGAGTCCCATGGGTTCCAAGAGCCGGTTGGCCGAGAATTCTTTGTTCAGCGACTTGCCCGGATTGAGCTGCTGCCAGCCCCACGCACAACCCATCACCAAGAGACCTTTTCCGGACTTGATCACCTCTCTCAGGGGGGCGATCTGGTCCAGGTTCCGGTCGAGCGAGCCCATGTCGAGAAGGATGATGTCGACAGCCTTGGAGGCTTCCCCGATCGTGTCTGGCTGAAGCGGGACCCAGGTGAAGCTTCCTTTGCTCAGCGGTTCGGGGACTCCCGTGCCCAGGTGCCCCACGATCCGTTTGCCTGGAGCGAGCCATTCCAGGGCTTGGCGGACGAACTCGGCATTGGCTGGATTTCCGAAGAGGGCCCCGTGCCCCAGAGCCATGACGCGGCCTTCTCCATAAGTGGCATGGGCCAAGATCGGCTTTCCTCCATCGGAGGTCGCGGTGATGGCGGCCTGTGGACCAAAGGCGGCAACCCATCCGGGAAGGGCGCCGGGAGCCTTCAGCGTCGTGCCGGTCCAGGTCGGGGGTGTCGCAAGCACGAGGAGGAGGGCGAGCATTCGCCTAGTTTCTGTCTTTTCTTGGGCTGGGGTCAAGGGGGGGGCAGTACACTCCCACAAACGCCTCATGAACCGCCTCGCCCAGAGTCAGAGTCCGTACCTGTTGCAACACACCGAAAACCCCGTGAACTGGTACCCATGGGGCGCCGAAGCCTTTGCCGCCGCCCAAGCCGAAAACAAGCCGATCTTTCTTTCGGTCGGATATAGCACCTGCCACTGGTGCCACGTCATGGCCCACGAGAGCTTCGAGGACGAAGAGATCGCCGCGATCCTAAATGGTCACTTCATCTGCATCAAGCTCGACCGAGAAGAACGTCCCGACATCGACCACATCTATATGAGCTACACCCAGGCCGCGGTTGGGCGGGGCGGGTGGCCCAATTCCGTCTTTTTGACGCCGGACCGCGAGCCGTTTTACGCCGGGACCTATTGGCCCAAAGAGCAGTTCCGCCAGATCTTGCTCGGCCTCGCCAAGGAGTGGCAAACCGACTCGGCCGATGTGCGATCGCACGCCGAGCGGATTGCCAATGTGCTGGCCGAGGGGCTCGCAGCCACCAATCCGGGGGAGGTGACCCTTGAGGCCCTTCATCAGGCCGCCGATAGAACCCTGGACCGATATGACCTTGAGCATGGCGGATTCTTGCCCGCGCCCAAGTTTCCCATGGCCGACAGCCTGATCCTTTTGCTGCGGAGCGATCACCGCCGCAAGGAGCAAGAAGCGACGAACGCCGTACTGCGCACTCTCGGAAAGATGCGGCTGGGGGGAATCTACGACCAACTCGATTACGGCCTGCACCGCTACAGCACCGACGAAGCCTGGCACGTCCCCCACTTCGAAAAAATGCTTTATGATCAGGCGCTTCTTGCCCTAGCCTGCATCGAGGCCTATGATCGCAGCAAGATCGACCTCTTTGCCCGCATGACCGACGAGCTTTTGGACTACGTGGATCGACGCCTGAGCGACCCTGGTGGAGCCTTTTGGAGCGCGCAAGACGCCGATTCCGAAGGCGAGGAAGGGAAGACCTATGTTTGGCACGAGGACGAGCTCCGCGCGGCCCTGACCGAGTCCGAATTCAACATGGCCAAGGCCTGGTTTGGAACGCAATCCGGCGGCAACTTCATTGACCCCCATCACCCCGAGATCCGGGGCCGAAACATCCTGACCCTGCGCCCCGACCTTCAGCTCGATGATCCCGTGCTGGAAGACCTTCGGCACAAACTCCGGCGGGCCCGGGACGCTCGCCCTCAGCCGATGACCGACGACAAATGCCTGCTGGAATGGAACGGCTTGATGATTGCCGCAATGGCCCGGGCGGGCGCTCACCTCGACAGTCCAGAATGGACGGCCCGCGCGGCCAATGCGGCGCTCTTTTGGGTGAAGCAGCCGACCTTGCCGCACCAGGTCAAGGGCGGGGTTCCGGCCGGTCGCGTCTTGGCCGCCGATCTGGCGGCTTTTGGTTGGGGTCTCACCGAGCTTTATGAGGCGACGTTTGAACCCGAGTGGCTGGCGATCGCCCTCCGGGTCGCCGAGCAGCTGATCAGCGAATTTGCCGACGGGATGGATGGATTCTTTAGCTCTCCCGCGGAGGCAGAGCTCTTGAGTCGGAGCAAAGTCTGGGTGGACAGTGCGACCCCGAGCGCCAACGGCCTCGCCTGCAACTTTCTTCTCCGGCTCGCTCGCCTGACGGGTCGGGCCGACCTAGAAGAGCGCGTCCGGAAGACGATCGAGACCTTTGGCGCCGATCTGGCCCGGGTCCCCGAGGCAGCGGATAGCCTCATGCTCGCGCTCGATGCGCTCCTCGGACCGAGCCAAGAGATCGTGGTGGTGGCGAGTGAAGAACACCTTGCCCTCGACACGCTCCACGGTCTCCGAGCGGTTTATGCGCCGCGAGCAGTGATGCTCCTCAAGACCCCGGAGAGTGCCGAGGCGCTCGCGACGGTGGCCCCCTATACGGCCGAGATGCCTATCGAGCCGAACACGGTCAAGGTCTATCTCTGCTCGGGATTCGCCTGCGAACGGCCCATGGATCCGGGAGAAGCGATTCGGCGGCTTCAGGAGTTGGCCTGAGCACCCGCTAAGGGTCGAGGTGGGTGAGGAAGAACTCCCTCCGCACTCGGTCGGATTCGAACTCGACGCCCTCGGCTTCCAGCTGGGTGCGCTGGAGCAACGCGAGCTCGGGACCGCGTTTGGCGACCGGTAGCTCCCCAAGACGGTTCACGACCCTCCACCAAGGCAGATCGTCAGGGCACCCCGCCATCCAGCGACCCACCATCCGTCCAATTGGCTGCCCTCGGAGTTGGCGACCGAGGTCGCCATAGCTGATCACTCGGCCCGCGGGAATTTGCCCGACGCGGGACCAAAGCTCCTCAAGTCTCGATCGAAGGGCGGGATCCATTGCACCGATTCTGGCGTGCTTTCGGCCAGAATTTCATCCAGCTCGCAGACTCGGTTGATCTCGATCCCAATGAGCGGGACCCAGTTTCCGGGTTCGATTTCCCATTCATCGAGGCCGACGCTTGCGGCTCCGCCGGTTGTCCCGAGGTTCCAAACCGTTTCGGAATCGAGGTACTCGCCTCTGGCCTTCGAAACCGCGATCGCGGCCCTCATCTCGGCGAAGAAATCAATAGGCCCTGAACTCGCTGCGCTATCCAGACCTAGCCCAACGGGAATGCCCCGATCGAGCATAGTTCGGATCGGTGCGGGTCGGCACTTCAATGTTTGATTGCTCCGGGGGCAGTGGGCAACGCTGGCTCCCGATTCGGCGAGGAGATCGATGTCCCGTTGAGTGGCTTCACAAGCGTGAACGATCTGACTATTCTTTGAGAGCAATCCTAATCGGTGCAGGTTCTGGATCGGGGTCGTCCCCCGGGGCCATTCGGGGGCCCCAAACCGACGGATCATCTCGCCTATTGGCCCGGTCCCGTCCCAGAAGTACCGGGTTTCATCGGGGGATTCGCCCGCGTGAATGCTAAGTGGCTTCCCAGCCCAGGTCGAGAGGCTATCCGGATCGACCGTATGGACTGCGTGAGGGCTGGACCAAGCGCCCTGTTGACTAGCGACGGTCCTTACCGAGTGTAACTTCGAAACGGATTCTGTCACGTTTTGAATCGTAATGGTTTCTTGCCAAAGCCTACCGAGAAGTCCCGCTCTTTGTAGAGCCTTTCCGCTGACAGGCCTATCCGAATGCTCTCCGACCCATGCGACTCCGGCGGCCCGATTTTCGAGCGCCGCTTGGTCGGCGTCCCGCTGAACATCATCGAAGCTCTGGCTGGCTTTTCGACCGATCAGTTCCTGGATCCAATCGATGTAGTCTGAAGACTTCGCCATATCGATCATCCCGCGATACTCGAGGTGAGAGTGAACGTTCACAAATGCAGGAGAAAGCATGTACAGATCGGGCATGCCCATGTGTCGCCCGACGCGCAGGATTCTTCCCTCGTCATCGATCTCGACTTCGAGCCCGTTCCGGAGCTCGCGGCGGTACCAAACGAGAGCTGGCCGCAGGATCATCGGCCCTGGTTGTCTTTATCTTGGTCGTCTCCGGTGTAGAGCGGGACATCCCAGGCTTCTTGGAGACGCCAATAGCCGATGTTCTTGACGTGAAAGTCGCCATAGAGTACGTTATAGCGGTAATCCTTGACGATATCGAGCCAACTGTTGTCGCGGACGTTCTGGTCGGATAGAGATGGCCCACCTCCGTGCCAGTGTCCGGCCGCGTCGAAGAGCACATTCACATCGCTCGGGAGCTCGAACCGGGTCGAGTTCATGCTTAGGAGTGCAATTTCAGTACGGAAGACATAGCTGGAACCCTTGCCAACCACCTTGTGCAGGGTTGGCGAACTCCGGAACGGAATGGCGATGTTGAAGTCCAGCACCTGGGTGCCCTTGTCGGCCGGACAGATCCAGACTTCCTTGCTCTTCACGTAGGGTTGGAGCGCCTCATTGAGCAGGGGCATATTGGCGATTCGTCGCTGGAATCCAGGGTATTGCCCCCACATATCCGGAGCCGATTTGTCGGTGACATCGACCGCATGGGGGAAGAAATCGTCGTAGTCGGCCATATAGAGCCCGGTGGCGGTCCCGATTTGCTTTAGGTTGCTGAGGCATTGGGTTTGCCGGGCGCTCGCCTTGGCACGGGCAAAGGTGGGGAAGATGATCGCGGCCAAGATGGCGATGATCGCAATCACGACCAGCAGTTCAATCAACGTAAATCCTCTTCGAGCGCGATGCATATCCGAGTTCCTGACTGTCTATAACGCAAGATCGCCTTGGTGAGTGTCCGAACCAGGGAGAATCGGAACAGAATTGGGTCGTTGAGCGTTGTATACTTGCGACTCGACAAGGAAGGCATGAAGCGCGCACGGAGTAAGCCATGGTGGTTAAGGGTCCTTCAGGGCCTGGCGTGGGTGAGTCTTTGCCTTTTGTTCCTCGGTATTGGGGTGGTGACCTCGCTACTCGGCAAAACCGAAGTCGGTCAGGCGATTGTTCGCCAGAAGTTTACGAACACTCCACCCGAGCGCGTTTTCCAAGATACAAGCGTAACCTTCCTCATTTTGGGATGCGATAAAGACCTCTACTATCGAGGCACTCAAGTCCTCAACGCCGCCGCCCGTAGCGATATGATGATGATCGCGAGGCTGGACTTTAACAGCAAGCGGCTCAGTGGATTGAGCATTCCCCGGGACACCCGCGTTGAGATGCCTGGCGAGTCCCCACACCGGATCAACGCCTTTCACGCGATGAGCAAGGATCCTGAGGAGGCCAAGCAGCTGGCCAAGCGGGCGGTCGAGTATCTCCTCCCCGAGATTCAGATCGACCGGGTGATCGTGCTCAATTTCGATGCCTTCAAAGAGATGATTGACCTAGTCGGCGGGGTGGAAGTCTTCGTTGACAAGAAGCTGAAGTACACCGACAAAGCAGGCGGCCTCTATATCGACCTGGAACCCGGGCGTCAAGTCCTAGATGGTGAGGATGCGATGGGCTACGTTCGTTATCGCAAGGGGGATAGCGACTTTGTCCGGCAGGACCGCCAGAAGGCTTTGATGCACAGCTTTAAGGATCGAATCGACGCGAGCCCAGGACTCCTGGGTCCGGTTCTCGATAAGTTCCGCGAGGTGCTAGGGAATGAGTTGTCGTCCGACGAACTCGCCGCGGCCGCCCTCTTTGCCCAGGCAATCGGCAACGACAACATCAAGATGGCACAGCTTCCGGTTTTTGAGCTTCCGAGAAGCAAGGGCCAGGCGTTCTATCTCGATCTTGATCGCGACGGTGCTCGGCGCATGCTGATGGAGTTCGGCTTTATCGACACCACGCGGACGACCTATAACTTCTGATGTCGCAGACCGCATTTGATCCCGATCGCCCGGAAGATTCCAGGGGCTCTGGCAGTGGGTATCTGAGCAAGCGAGACTTGCGGATCGTGCTGATCGGCATGGTTCTGTTTTTTGGAGCTCTGACTCCGTTTTATATCTATTTCCGTGGGGAAACCGAAGCGAGCCAGTGCCTCCTCAACATGCGCGCGATCTCGGGCGCGCTGGGTCTCTATGCCCAAGAGAATGACGAGCGGATGCCACCCGCTTATGTCGTGGTTGGCTTCGATGCACCCTTGATCCAGAATGGGCGAGCGGTGACGTGGGCCACCGTCATCCAGGGCTATATGAACCCCCGGCGGACCTTCCGATGTCCAAGTGCCAAGCCCGAAGAGGTGGCCAAATGCAGCGGCCTGAAGGCAGGGCAGACTCTGGAGGTGACGTACGGGCTCTTTACCGCAATGCAGGGCAAAGTGGTGGGTCAGCTTGCGAGCGCGGCGAACACGGTCCTTATTGCCGAAACGACCAATAATGGTGCGCGAAACACGTACAATCCCAAGCCCTTGGTGGGTGGCCAAGATGCCTTTCTGATCGGGTTTGACACGGGAAACCAGTACAATCTCTCCGACCCGGCTTTTCAGGAAGATATGGCCAAGATTTCGAGGATAACTCGTCTCGCCTTCTATGAGACCCAGGACGGGAAGTTTGATGAGACGACGAAGGCTCGGCACCGCGCGGGGATCCACGCAATCATGGCCGACGGGTCGGCCAAGATCCTCAAAGCTAGTGCGGCCAATGTGACGCGGGGCACTGCGGGACGCATTCTCGCCCCTTGGCAACCCGACTAGGCCCGTCGGTACACTTGGCTGTTCAGGTGTACCTATGGCAGCTACCCAAATTTCGAACTATCAGTCCATGATCCCTGATTGGGTCACCAGCAAGCGCCTCATCGAGTGGGTCCTCAGCGTCGCTCAGCACTGCCAGCCCGAGGAAATCTACTGGTGCGATGGAAGCCAAGAAGAGAACGACCGACTCTGTCAATTGATGGTCGACGCTGGGACCTTCATCAAGCTCAACCCCGAAAAGCGACCGGGTAGCTACCTCTGCCGAAGCGACCCTAGCGACGTCGCCCGCGTCGAGGACCGCACCTATATCTGTAGCGCCAGCAAAAAGGACGCCGGACCCACCAACAACTGGATGGACCCGGTGGAGATGAAGAAGCTGATGCTGAAGCTCTATGAGGGCTGCATGAAGGGGCGAACCATGTACGTCGTGCCCTTCAGCATGGGTCCCTTGGGGAGCGATATCGCGCACATCGGGGTCGAACTGACCGACAGCCCCTATGTCGTGGTGAACATGCGGATCATGACCCGCATGGGTCGTGAGGTCCTCAATGTTTTGGGCAAGGATAAGTTCGTCCGGTGCCTCCACAGTGTCGGAGTTCCGCTGGAAGCAGGTCAGGCCGACGTCGGTTGGCCGTGCAACCCGACCAAATACATCACCCATTTTCCTGAAGAGCGACTCATCTGGAGCTATGGAAGCGGCTACGGCGGCAACGCGCTTCTGGGCAAGAAGTGCTTTGCGCTACGAATCGCCAGCACCATGGCCCGCGACCAGGGCTGGCTGGCCGAGCACATGCTGATTTTGGGAGTCGAGAATCCGCAGGGGGAAAAGACTTATGTCGCGGCTGCCTTCCCCAGCGCCTGCGGAAAGACGAACTTTGCGATGCTCATCCCACCGACCGGATTCGACGGCTGGAAGGTGACCACGGTCGGCGACGACATCGCCTGGATCAAGCCTGGACCCGACGGAAAGCTCTATGCGATCAACCCCGAATATGGCTACTTTGGCGTGGCTCCGGGGACCAGCGAGAAGAGTAACCCCAACGCCATGGCCACGATTCGGGCCAATACGATTTTCACTAACGTCGCGATGACCGACGACGGCGATGTCTGGTGGGAGGGCATGACCGAGAAGGCCCCGGATCATCTGATCGATTGGCAGGGTCAAGATTGGACGCCCGACTGCGGTCGGCCGAGCAGCCACCCGAACGCCCGCTTTACCGCTCCGGCCTCTCAATGCCCGAGCATCGATCCCGACTGGGAGAATCCGGCTGGGGTCCCGATCAGTGCCTTCATCTTTGGAGGACGGCGGAAGACGACTGTCCCGCTGGTCTATCAGGCGATCAATTGGAGCTTTGGCGTGTATCTTGCCGCCACGATCGGCAGCGAGACGACCGCGGCCGCGGCCGGGGCCGTCGGCCAAGTCCGCCGCGATCCGTTTGCGATGTTGCCGTTCTGCGGCTATCACATGGCCGATTACTTCAACCACTGGCTGGCGATGGGCCGAAAACTTCCGGATCCGCCGCGGATCTTCTGCGTCAACTGGTTCCGCCAAGGGGAAGATGGAAAGTTCCTGTGGCCGGGATACGGGGAGAATATGCGGGTCTTGCAATGGATCGTGGAGCGAGCCCACGGGCGCGCCCCGGCGATCGAGTCGCCGCTCGGCTGGATGCCCGCCTACGATTCGCTGAACTGGCACGGCCTGGGCTTTGACCGAGACGAGTTCCACGAACTGATGGCCGTGGATTCATCGCTGTGGAAGCGCGAACTCGGTAGTCACCAGGAGCTCTTCGAGTTGTTGTATGACAAGCTCCCGAAGGAGTTCTTGTACATGCGCGAGATTCTGCTCTCGGGCGTCTGGCGTTCGCCGGATAAGTGGCGACAGGATAGCTATAACTCGTAGGGGTTAGGGGTTAGGGGTTAGGGGTTAGGGGTTTGGAGTTAGGGGCTTTCGCCCCCACGAGTGGCCGCGGCTCCCTTGAAATGAGGCGGGCCGGTACACTCTCCTTTTTCATGCAAGATCCCGCCCCGCTTCTCAGCGCCGTCCACCACGCCGCCCGAAAACTTGCTAGCTCGGGCCGGTTCGACTTTGTCTTGATGGATGTCCTCAAGATCTGTGTCGAGGCGGCCGATGCCAGCGGAGGCACGATCTATCTGCACGATCCCGCCAAGCGGTCGCTCAAATTTGCCCACGTCTTGCCCGAAGAGGTGGCCAAGATCCTCACCTTTACCGATATCCCCGACGACTATGGGGTGGCCGGTCAGGTTTTTCAGACTCGCAAGACCGTCATCAGCAACTTTGACCCCAGCGACGAAGAGCGAAAGAAGGTCGCGAGCAAGGTCGGAGTGGGAACGACGATCACGACCATGATCACCGTTCCCCTTTTGATGGAAGACCAACCGCCGATCGGAGTCGTTCAGCTGATCAACAAGCGTACCGGTCCCTTTGACTCCAACGACATGATCGTTCTGGATACGGTCAGCGCGATCTGTACGATGGCCTATCTGAACTCGAAGCTCCTTGACGAAAGCACTCGCGCCTCCCAGCTGCTGGGGATGGGCAAGGTCGGCCACGACATCAAGAACTTGGCCTTTGCGCTGGAGGCCAATGTCAGCTTTAGCGGTGAGACGATCAGCCAATTGAGGCAAGAACTGATGAACCTCGGGGCCCCGCCGGTTGCTTGTAGCGCGGTGGACGAGATCGAGGTCACCTTCCAGGACCTGAGCACCTCGATCGACCGGATCAAGCGATATTCGACGCTGATGAGCGACCTTTCGGCTGGAAAGACCCTGGCCCCGAACATGAAGGTCGGTCCGATGGGCGAGGCGATCATGATGGGCGCGGCCTTTTTGGAATCGGAAGCCCGCAACCGGAACGTGAAGATGGTGTATGACATCGACCGAGACGTGCCCCTGACGGCCCACGACGAGATGTACGTCTTCCGGATCGCCCAGAACCTGGTCAGCAACGCGATCAAGGCCGTGGCCGAGACCGAAGCCGCTCAGCAAAGCGGGGAAGACGAAGAGACCTGGAAGCGTGTGATCGTTCGCTATCGGTGTGTGGAGGGTGAGCACTGGGTCGAAGTTGTGGACGAGGGCCCGGGGATGTCGAGCGAAACCGCCGAGAAGATCCTCGCCGGAAGCGCCCGCAGCCTTTGGGGCAACAGCAGCGGCAGCGGATGGGGCACCAAGATCGTGCTGGAACTCGCCGCCACCCACTCGGCGAAGGTCGAAATCGATTCTGAAATCGGGACCGGGAGCACCTTCCGGCTGCGCATCCCGCACCGCGGGGAATAGCTCGCCGACCCGGCCCAATGCCGCGCCCTCGCCCCCCGATGCTCGGGGGGCTCTGCCCCGGTCCGGCGAGAGCCCCGCTCTTATTCGCCCGACGGGTCTTGAAGGTCTTTCATTATTGATAGCAACTGTGCATAGCCGTGCACAATAGGTTGCCAATCAGGGGTCCGCATGGTGCGCGTCCACCACCGGCAACAACTCGGCGAAGAGCCCAAGCAGTTCATCGGTCAACGCGCCGTCCTCCAGCGCGAACATCATGGCTCTCCCGGTGGCCATAGCGTACGTCAGTTGGATCTCGGGGGCCTGGCTCTCGATCCAGAGGTTCCGGATTTGGCCGACCAAGTCCAGCCGCACTTCGGGGGTCATGTCCGGCTGGATCGCGTTAAAGGCGGCCTTGGCGTACGCCAGCCGGATCTCGGGGTCTTGGCTCTCGCGCCAGAGGTCCCGGATTTGGCCGACCAAGTCCAGACGCGCTTCGGGGGTCATGTCCGGCTGGATCGCGTTGACGGCGGCCTTGGCGTACTCCAGCCGGATCTCAGGGTCTTGGCTCTCGCGCCAGAGGTCCCGGATTTGGCCGACCAAGTCCAGCCGCACTTCGGGGGTCATGTCCGGCTGGATCGCGTTGTAGGCGGCCTTGGCGTACCTCAGCCGGATCTCGGGGTCTTGGCTCTCGCGCCAGAGGTCCCGGATTTGGCCGACCAAGCCCAGACGCACGTTGGGGGCCATGTCCGGCTCGATCGCGTTGTAGGCTGCGCCGACGAACCCGCGCCGAAACGCGGGGAGGACCGCTTCGGGCAAGTCGGAGCGCTCCCGAACCGAAGTCCAGAGTTGTTTGGCGAGTTCGAATGCCCCGGGACGCCCCTTCCCGACACAATCCATGAGGGCAAGCATCCAGAAAGCGCTCGTGCGAGGCTGGAGTTTGGCCATGGCCGTGAGACGCTCCGCCTCGTTGAGGTCGTAGTCCCGCCCTACAAAATCGAGCGTCCGAGTGACCCACTGCTCTTCGGACCCCTCGGGGAACAGCGCGGCCAACTGCGAATACGCCCCGGGAAAGTTTTGGACGGCCCGAAGAATGAGATCGACGAAGGTTTCCCGATCTTGGGCGGTTGAGAAATAGGCCCTAAGCGTCGCCCCGAGTTGCGGCGAGCCCTCGGGGCAAAACTGATCTTGCAGGATCCCCACCACAATGGCCTCGGCCAAGAAGTCGGGCGCACCGGGCGCAAGCTCCTCGCCATTCACCTGGGCGAAGAGGCTGTACCCGGAGGCAAAAAGGGTATTCAAAGCCGGGTCGCTGAGTCGATGCGTGGATAGCCCATGGCCCTGGATTTCGGGCATCTGGGCCAGATCCGGGCGGCGGACCGCACCACCCGAGGCGGCGGCGGTGCCAAACGTCACGAGCAGAGCGTCCTCGGTTTGGCTTGCCTGGCCCTTGAGCTTTTCCCACTCGGCGGCAAGCACCGCCTCGAGGACGGCCTCGGCCGAAACCGTCGGCAAAGGCGTCTGATATCTCGCCCAATTGGCCAAAAGATAGCCCCAAAGCAGCGCCCCGAGAGGGGTGCCGAGTCTCTGATCGACCAACCTTCCGGCCTCGGCGGCAAAATCAAGGTGCTCCTCGCCACCCAGGGTGCGGAATGACTGCTCGATCAGCCGCGCCCGCTGTTCCAAGCTGAGATCCGGCAGTTCGAGAGCCTTGGTCTGGCTAGCCGCGAGGAGGTGGCTGAGATCTCGCCCAGAGGTCCCCGGCGCTCGCGGTTGCCAGCGCCCTTCCAGATTGGAAAGCTCGCTTTCGAGGAAGATCCCGAGCTTATCCCGTTCGAGGAGCAAGATCCGCACACTATGCTGGAGCGGATCGGTGGCCCCATCTTTGGTCCGGTCCACGAGACTTCGGATGGCCGTTTTCGCCTTTTCGCGCTCGCGGTAAGCGTAGTCGATCACGATCAGCGTGTCGGCGACGGGTTGCCACAGGTGCCATGAGCTGTACGCCGAGGAAGAATCAAGAAAGATCGTATCGAATCGACCGTGGCCGCTGAGGCGGTCGAGCTCTTCCATGCCAAGACGGCTCTTGCCCGATCCCGCCGGGGCCAGCAGCAGAGTCCAGCGCACGTCCGGTTGTCGCCCCGTTTGCTCAAATTGCAGCAGTTGCTCAAGGATTCGGTCCGGCCAGATGTAATCGGTGATGGCGGCCCGGTAGCTGAGTGCCTGGCGCAGATTGGCGGATTCCTGCGCTTGCCGAGGGAGAATTCTGGGCGGGCAATGGGCCGCGTTGATGGCCTTGAGAAGGGTTTCCGTTTGCGCGTCGTTCTCCAGTCTCAGCTGCTTTGCGAATTCCCCAAGTAGGTCGGCCATGGCCTGCTGATAGGGTTCTCCCTTGAAAAAGTTCTCGGGGACAGCTTCTTGGAGTTCTGCGATGTGGCGCCGCAAGTCCCACCAGCATTCGCGCTGGAAAGCGATCCATGCCTTGGTGTTCTGCTTCCGCTTGAGGAGGTCTCCAAATTGGTAGAGCCAGACCCTGGAGAGGTATGTTCGGATTTGCTCTTGGGCTGGATTGTCGCCGAGTTTGCCCCTCACAAAGGGTTCGATGCTGGCGGCCAAGACTTCGGGGTTGCCTTGAAGCATCGCGCGGATGACGGCAGGGGGAAAGTCCTCTCTGTCGGTGCTCACCGAATCTCGGAAGTCGTAGAGGCGCTGGTAGCCTCTGCGTTCTTGTTCGTCCGAAGTGTGGTGATCCAGAAAGAGAAGGCTGCGGCGATAAGCGTCTTCGACGCATGACTCGAGGTGGTGGTTCCGGTGGTGATCGAAGAGTTCGGACGCCTGATCGCAAACGACAGAGAAGATCCTTCCCTTGACTTCCTCGGGAATGAATGCAAGTAGAGCGATGCAGAGCGGTCCTATCGTCACCGCTCTGCATTTTACCGGTATGTTTGTCGTGCCCTGGTGTTTTTTGGCAGGTACTCCACCCGAGAGCGGGCCAGAACCCGGTCAAAAATTCCGTCGGAATCCGGCCCTCGGGCGGGTATCCTCTAGACCCATGGGCGAGGGACGGCGTTTGGCACAGCCGATGCGTCTCTCCTCCTAGAGAAATCCCATGGCATCGACACGCTACATCTTTGTGACCGGGGGAGTCGTCAGCTCCATCGGAAAGGGCATCGCGACCGCCTCGCTCGGCCGCCTCCTCCGCAATCGAGGCTTCACCGTCGCCCCCGTCAAGCTGGATCCCTACATCAACGTCGATGCCGGAACGATGAACCCCTACCAGCACGGCGAAGTCTTCGTCACGGAAGACGGAGCCGAGACCGACCTCGACTTGGGTCACTACGAGCGGTTCATGGACGTCAACTGCTCCCGCGGGAGCAGCGTCACCACCGGAAAAGTCTATCAGCACGTCATCGAAGCCGAGCGCCGCGGCGACTATCTCGGCGGGACCGTCCAGGTCATCCCCCACGTCACCCAAGAGATCAAGCGGCGTATCGTCCAGATCGGCAAGGAGCAAGAAGCCGATGTGGTGATCGCCGAGATCGGGGGAACCGTCGGCGACATCGAGTCCCTCCCCTTCCTGGAGGCGATCCGCCAGATGCGCAAGGATGTCGGGTTTGAGAACACGATGTTTTTCCACGTGACCCTGGTTCCCCAGGTCGGGCCGTGGGGAGAAATCAAGACCAAGCCGACCCAGCACAGCGTTATCAATTTGCGCGAGATCGGGATCACGCCCGATGTCCTGATCTGCCGCACCGAGATTCCGATTCCGCAGGACGTCAAGGAGAAAATCTCCCTTTTCTGCGACGTCCCCAGCCGGGCGGTCATCGAATCGCTCAACGTCGAGACCATTTACGAAGTCCCATTGAAGTACGAGCAAGCCGGGCTGGGCGACCTGGTTACCGAGCGCCTGAAGCTTGAGAGCCCTCGGCCCGACCTGAGCGAGTGGGAAGCCTTGGTGCAGACGCTCAAAAACCCGAAACACACCTGCAAGATCGCGGTCGTGGGCAAATACACCAGCAACGGCGACGCCTACAAGTCGATCAGCGAGGCCCTGGTCCATGCCGGCATTCCCAATGACGCCAGCGTCGAGATCGAGTGGATCGAGAGCGATACGCTCGAAGGCGACTGCGACCCGCGAGAGATGCTCAAGGATGTCGATGGCCTTGTGGTCGCGCCCGGTTTTGGCGGTCGAGGGATCGAGGGAAAGATCGAAGCCGTGCAGTTTGCTCGGGAATCGGGGCTTCCGTTCCTCGGGATCTGTCTCGGCATGCAGATGGCCGTCATCGAGTTTGCGCGGAACGTTTGCGGATTGGCCGGCGCCAATAGCGAGGAGGTCGACCCCGTCGCGCCGTATCCGGTGATCCACCTCTTGCCCGAGCAAAAGGACGTGGAGAACAAAGGGGCCTCGATGCGCCTTGGGTCCTATCCCTGCAATCTCACCCACGGCTCTCGGTCGGCGGAGCTGTATGAAGCGACCCGGATCGAGGAGCGCCACCGCCACCGCTACGAGGTCAACAACGACTTTAGAGAGCAGTTGATCGAGCATGGGATGCAGATCAGCGGGGTTTCGCCGGATTACCGACTGGTGGAGATGGTCGAGATCCCCGAGCATCCCTACTTTGTCGCGACTCAGGCCCACCCCGAGTTCAAGAGCCGCCCGAACCGTCCCCACCCACTGTTCCGCGGGCTTGTGGCGGCCGCGGTGAAGCGCCGCTCGACGGTCTTCACTGCGTAGGGGTTTGGAGTCTTGGGAACGCCTGGGCGACGCAAAGGCGTCCGGATGGCACGATCCCTGAGGAAGAGGCTGTCGTTGCCCGAGGTGCTTCTTTGGTCTCGGTTGCGCCAGCCCAATCGGTCCGGCCACAAGATTCGTAGGCAGTTTCCGGTCGACCGGTTCTTCGTTGACTTCGCTTATCTGCCTGCGAAGCTTGCCTTTGAGGTCGACGGACTCCAGCATGATGGGCGCATCAGCCAAGATGACATGAGGACCAACATCTTGTCGCGGGAAGGTTGGAGCGTTCACCGTTTCTCCGCGCAATCGGTCCTCAGGGACCCCGACGGAATTGCAGAATTGATCTTCCGGATGATCGACGAATGGCATCAGAGCCAGCAGGGTGAGCCGCAAGACTGAAGGTTTGGTCGGGGGTTCGGGGTGACGAGATCCTCTCCGTCTGGGACAGGTCCGTGAGCCTTGCGAACGGGGTGAGGGAACTTGAGCGCTCTGTAAGCGGCCCTCATCCGTCGCTACGCGCCACCTTCTCCCCGGGGGAGAAGATCTTTGGCTGGAAGCCCACTAGAACGGGTGAGCAGTTCAAGGCTCGGACGTCTCATGGACCCAGTGCGGAGATCTCCTCGTGACGAGATCCTCTCCCTCTGGGAGAGGTCCGTGAGCCTTGCGAACGGGGTGAGGGAACTTGAGCGCTCTGTATGCGGCCCTCATCCGTCGCTACGCGCCACCTTCTCCCCGGGGGAGAAGATCGTTGGCGCGCGGGCGGTGTCACACTGGCGACTTTCGGATGCATCCACGGCACCGCAGAACGCGATCAAGCGGAAACAAGTAGATAGAGGCATGAAGGCCGCAGACAGGAACGTTTTCGACCAGCCCCTCGTGCCGTGTGGTACCGACCCGATGACGGGATTTTTCCGTGATGGGTGTTGCAGCACGGGGCCGGAGGACCGGGGTCAGCACACGGTTTGTGCGATCATGACGGCGCCTTTTCTTGCTTTTTCTCAGCAGGCGGGGAACGATCTGAGCACTCCGAGGCCGGAGTTTCGCTTTCCGGGTCTGCGGCCGGGGGACCGGTGGTGCGTCTGCGTTTTGCGGTGGAAAGAGGCGCTGGATGCTGGATTTGCGCCGCCAGTGGTCTTGGAATCCACCCACCTTCGCGCCTTGGAGTTTGTGGATTTGGCCGAGCTCGAGGCACACCGTGCGGTCGTGTCCGACTAAAGGCCCACCAAGCTTGTCGGGCGGCGTAGGGTTAGAATAGCCATATGTCGCACCTGGTGCTTGCCAACGTTTCGGTACTGCCTGGCCACGAGCAAGGAGTTCACGACTACGTGTATGAGGTTTCGGATACGCTGGTCGGCCAACACGGCTTTTTCAGCGTGACCCTTTGGCGGTCGGTGAACGACCCGAGCAGCCACTTGCTGGTGTATCACTACAAGTCTTCGGCGGATGGCGATGTGAATCTCGCGATCCTGACTGAGAGGGGGCTGATTCTCTCTCAGCAGGGTCACTTGATGTTCTCGCCGGTGGTCCAGTTCATGGAAGTGCGCCACGCGGGCGGAATGTCCCCCGGTCGGGCCGAATTGGGCTCGCTCATCACCCATCAAACGCGGTTTGCGAATCCAGGAATGGAGGATGCCGAAATGGAGGATCTCGACCAAGTTTTGCTCGGCTTTCAGCAGGTGGATGGGTACGAGGGCCATGCCGTGGGACACAGCAAAGGGAACCTCAATGAGATCATCACGATCGCGTATTGGCAGGATATGGCGACCTATCTGAACGTGAGCCCCGACGACCCCAGCCACGAAGTCAAGCTCTATACTCGGGTGATTTAGCGGGGCTTTGGGCTACGGCGGGGTGGGGAACCATTTGACGCACCCGCCTATCCAAGGGTAGGATTCCCCTGCCATCCGAAAAGAGGAACACTGAATGCCGGCCAAGATTCTAGTTTGCGACGACGAGCGCCATATCGTGCGCCTGATCCAGGTCAACCTGGAAAAGCAGGGTTACAACATCGTGACCGCTTATGACGGCAAAGAGGGTCTGGAAAAGATCAAGGCCGAGAAGCCTGATCTCGTTGTTCTGGACGTCATGATGCCCTACATGGATGGTTTTGAGGTCCTCAAGAACCTCCGCCGAGAGCCCTCCACCGAGATGCTGCCGGTCATCATGCTCACCGCCAAGGCTCAGGACAAGGACGTCTTCGAAGGGTATTCCTACGGAGCCGACATGTACCTCACCAAGCCCTTCAACCCGGTGGAGCTGGTCAGCTTCGTCAAGCGGATTCTCAGCGGCGCAAGCGGCGGAGACGGCCCCAAGCGCTACGACCTCTAAATTGTTTCCCGATCTTTAGAGAGCGAGCCCCGTCGATCTTGATTGGTCGACGGGGCTCCTGCTTTTGCGGGGAAGGTCGAGTCGCCGGACGGCCCGAGGCCTCGCCCCACCCAGGGGCCCCGCCGCTTCGCGTCGCCCTGGGTTCCGCCCTCGTCC
>QLAH01000081.1_pt1 | contig 92377 bp, 75 predicted proteins | sample 4693081 | NCBI WGS metagenome assembly QLAH01 (sample SAMN09425401, study PRJNA476045) | Lake water metagenome, whole genome shotgun sequencing project.
GGGGGCGGCCGCCGCGGCGGCCGGCTTCGCGGCCGGCGGCGCGGCCGGCAGCTTCGGCGGCGGCGGGGGCCACGTGACCTCGCCGTCGCGGATCACGGTCAGGCCGCGGATCGCGTCGTCGTCGAAGTTGACGTCGATCGAACCGTCCTTCTTCTTGCAGAGCTCTTCAGTGAGCCGCAGCAGGTTGGTCGCGTACAGCGTCGAGGCCTGCTTCGACAGCCGGCTCGCGAGGTCCGTGTAGCCTATGATCGTGACGCCGTGGCGCACCACCGCCTCGCCGGGCACCGTCAGCTCGCAGTTGCCGCCCTGCTCGGCGGCCATGTCGACGATCACGCTGCCGGGCTTCATCGACTTCACCATCTCGGCGGTGATCAGGCGCGGCGCCGGCTTGCCCGGGATCAGCGCGGTGGTGATGATGATGTCGACCTCGCGCGCCTGCTTCGCGTACATCGCGCGCTGCGCCTGCTGGAAGCCTTCGCTCATGACCTTGGCGTAGCCGCCACCGCCCGAACCCTCTTCCTCGTAGTCCACCTTCACGAACTCGCCGCCCAGCGACTTGACCTGGTCGGCGACTTCGGCACGCGTGTCGTTGGCGCGCACGATGGCGCCCAGGTTGGCGGCGGTGCCGATGGCGGCCAGTCCGGCCACGCCCGCCCCGGCGATGAACACCTTGGCCGGGGGCACTTTGCCTGCGGCGGTGATCTGGCCATTGAAGAAACGGCCAAAGGCATTGGCCGCTTCCACGACGGCACGGTAGCCGGTCACGCCGGCCTGCGAGGTGAGCGCGTCCATTTTTTGCGCCCGGCTCAACTGGCGCGGCAGGCAGTCGATGGCCAGCACCGTGGCATTCTTGGCTTGCAGCTGCGTCATCAGGTCGGGGTTCTGCGCGGGCCACACAAAACCGATCAGGGTCGCGCCTTCGCGCAGCTGGGCCACTTCGTCGGCAGACGGTGGACGCACCTTGAAGACGATGTCGGACTTTGCCCAGATGTCGTTGGCGGTGGGCACGACCGTGGCGCCAGCGGCGCGGTAGGTGTCATCGGCAAAGTTGGCGGCATCCCCTGCCCCACTTTCCACCGCCACCGCAAAGCCCAGTTTCACCAGTTTTTCAACCACATCGGGGACGGTCGCAACGCGCTTTTCCCCCGCAAATGTCTCCTTGGGTACACCAATCAGCATACGTTTCTCCTTCTGAGTGCACCTCCGCGGCGCATGGCAAGAATCCGACGAACCATTATGGGGGATGATGAACGGAAAAATGCTGACTTCTGTGGCGAATCCGTCTATAAGCACGCACCGATACGTCCGAATATGCGTTCTATTGTCTCCAAAAAGCCAAAAAATGGGCGGCATCTGATGGCAAGATGCTTGTTCTGGAGATCTTAAAGACCCATGCCGTCATGGTGAACAAGCGCTCCATGGCCGCCGCTTCAATCATCCTGCGGCACGCGCAGGCCGGGCACCACGCGCCGCACCACCTCCGACGCAAACCCCCTGGCCAGGAGATGCCTGAACTGCCTGGCCCTTTCCTCGGGCGTGGATGGGGCAAGGCCAAATTTTTTGTCCCAGTAGGCCTGAGCCCGAGCGGGTTCGTCCGCGCTGGTCTGCGCCAGCGCGGTTTCCACAACCGCCGGATCCACGCCTCGGGATTGCAGGTCGGCGCGAAGCTTGCGGCTGCCCGAGCGGGCCGCCCGGCTGCGCACCAGGCTTTCGGCATAGCGAGCATCCGACAGCCAACCCTGCGCTTCCAGGTCGTCCAGCAAGGCTTCAAGCACGGGGTTGTCGGGCTCGTGCGGTGACAGCTTGCGGGCCAGCTCAACCCTCGAATGCTCACGCCGAGACAGATGCCGCAGGGCCCGCGCTTTCAGGGAAGGCGCGGGCCGGGTTCCCTCAGGCGTCATTCGACTTCGGCGGCGACTTTTGCATCGGTGCCCGCAGCGGGCAGTTCCGGCACATTCAGGGCCACACGGATCTTGTTTTCGATTTCGCGTGACAGATCGGGGTTCTCACGCAGGAATTCCCGGGCGTTTTCACGGCCCTGGCCGATCTTTTCGCCGTTGTAGGCATACCAGGCGCCGGACTTCTCCACCACCTTGTGCAGCACGCCCAGGTCCACGACTTCGCCTTCACGGCTGATGCCTTCACCGTAAAGGATGTCGAACTCGGCCGTCTTGAAAGGCGGTGCGACCTTGTTCTTCACCACCTTGACCTTGGTTTCGGAGCCCACCACATCCTCGCCCTTCTTGATGGATCCGGTGCGACGGATGTCAATGCGAACCGAGGCGTAGAACTTGAGCGCATTGCCGCCGGTGGTGGTCTCGGGCGAGCCGAACATCACGCCGATCTTCATGCGGATCTGGTTGATGAAGATCACCATGCAGTTGGTCTTCTTGATGGTGGCGGTCAGCTTGCGCAGCGCCTGGCTCATCAGGCGGGCCTGCAGGCCGGGCAGGCTGTCGCCCATGTCGCCCTCGATCTCGGCCTTGGGGGTGAGTGCGGCCACCGAGTCGATCACGATCAGATCGACGGCGCCCGAGCGGACCAGGCTGTCGACGATTTCCAGCGCCTGCTCGCCGGTATCGGGCTGGGAGATCAGCATCTCCTGCAGGTTGACGCCCAGTTTCTGCGCGTACTGCACATCGAGGGCGTGTTCGGCGTCCACAAAGGCACAGGTACCGCCCAGTTTCTGCATCTGGGCGATGACCTGCAGCGTGAGCGTGGTCTTGCCCGACGATTCCGGACCGTAGATCTCGACCACCCGGCCGCGCGGCAGGCCGCCCACGCCCAGGGCCACGTCCAGGCCGAGGGAGCCGGTGGAGACGACCTGGATGTCGTCGATGGCTTCGCCTTCGCCCAGGCGCATGATGGTGCCTTTGCCGAACTGCTTTTCAATCTGGGCGAGGGCAGCCTGGAGGGCCTTGGCCTTTTCGCTGTCCTGGGGCTTGGTTGCGGTTGCGTTCATGAAAATCTCCTTTTGAAACATGGGGTTGAAGCACCAGCCTCCCTGGCTTCAACGACTTGCTGTCGGTGCTTGGATGGCAGTGTATCGCCGAATAAAACAAAATTTCTTCATTATTTGGTCAGTTTGCTTTACTATTTGCCGGTGTCTGTTTCCGGTTCTCCTGCATGCCATTCGACTCCCCGCGCTTACCTGTCTCGGGCTGGCGTCTCACCCACCTGGGACGTCTCATGGGCCATGCCCTTCGGCGCTTTGACGAGCGGGTGCTCGAACTCATGACCCACTCGGCACGCGCGCCACTGGCCCTCTCTCACCTGGCCGCAAGGGGACAGGTCGGGGCAGCGATCGTGCACGTCACGCGTCACCTTGCGCTGGAAGGTTCCCGCCTCACCGATCTGGCCGAGAGCGCTGGCATGTCCAAGCAGGCGATGGGGAGCCTGGTGGACCAGTGTGAAGCCTGGGGACTGGTGCGGCGTGAAACGGAAACGCGGGATCGGCGCGCCAGGCTGATCGTGTTCACGCCCACCGGTCTGGACTGGCTTGAAGCCTTCCGGGAGGCCGTGCAACAGGCCGAAGCCGAATTTCGGCAGGAAGTGGGTGAACAGGTGGCCACGGTGGTGGCGCTGGGGCTGGAGGCTTACGCACAAGGTTACTGAGCGCCTAAAATGCGGTGAAAGCCGGCAGCACGCACGGCCCTCTGCAAACTGACGCCCCTGAGGAGACACCCCATGCGCATTCTCATCGCCGAAGACGATCAGGTGCTCGCCGACGGTTTGTTGCGCACGCTGCGTGCGGCCGGGGCGGCTGTCGACCACGTGTCCAGCGGTACCGAGGCCGATGCCGCCCTCATGACGAACAACGAGTTCGATCTGCTCATCCTCGATCTGGGCTTGCCCAAAATGCACGGCCTGGATGTGCTCAAACGGTTGCGAAGCCGGGGCTCCACCCTGGCGGTGCTGATCCTGACGGCAGCCGATTCGGTCGACGAACGTGTGCGGGGACTGGACCTGGGCGCAGACGATTACATGGCCAAGCCCTTTGCCTTGCAGGAGCTGGAGGCCCGGGTCCGGGCCCTGGTGCGGCGTGGCAACGGGGCGGCCACGAGCCAGATCAAACACGGGCCTCTGGTCTATGACCAGGCGGGACGGGTCGCCACCATCGACGGCAAGATGGTCGAGCTTTCGGCGCGCGAACTGGGTTTGCTGGAGGTGCTGCTCCAGCGCGCCGGCCGGCTGGTCAGCAAGGACCAGCTTGTGGAACGGCTGTGCGAATGGGGCGAAGAAGTGAGCAACAACGCCATCGAGGTGTACATCCACCGACTGCGCAAGAAGATCGAAAAGGGCCCGATCCGCATCGCCACCGTGCGGGGATTGGGATACTGCCTTGAAAAAATCCCTGGCTGAAGCCTCTCCGCTGGACCCACAGCCGGAAACGGCCGACCCCCCGCTGTCATTCGGCCTGTTCCAGCGCGAGCAGCGCAGTCTGTTCGGCGAAATCCTGGACTGGATGCTCACGCCACTGCTCTTGCTGTGGCCACTGTCGCTGGCACTCACGTGGTTTGTGGCGCAGGGCATTGCGAGCAAGCCGTACGACCGGGCCCTGGAATTCAACCTGCTGGCACTCACCCAGTTTGTGGTGGTGCAGAACGGCCTGACCCAATTCAATCTGACGAGTCAGGCGCGCGATCTGCTCCGGGCCGACGACACCGATCTCATTTTTTATCAGGTTCGTGAGGCATCGGGCCGGGTCATCAGTGGAGATCCGGACTTTCCCACGCCGACTCCCGAGCTGCGGGTGCGGCCAGGCGAGGTGCACCTGCGCGACGACGTTGTCCGTGACGAGGTGGTCCGGGTGGCTTTCACCTGGATCGACCGCCACTCGGAGCCGGGACAGCAAGTGCTGATGCAGGTGGCTGAAACCCGGGGCAAACGCTCCAAGCTCGCCACCGAGATCATCAAAGGCGTGATGGTGCCGCAGTTCATCATCCTGCCGCTCGCGGTGCTGCTGGTGTGGCTGGCGCTGGTGCGCGGCATCCGGCCGCTGAACGACCTGGAGCAGCGCATCCGCGCCCGCAAGCCCGACGATCTCAGCCCGATCGACAACGAGCACGTCCCCCAGGAGGTGGCGCCGCTGGTGTCGTCCATCAACGACTTGCTGCACCGGCTCAAGACGTCGGTCAGCAACCAGAAGCGGTTCCTCGCCGATGCGGCTCACCAGCTCAAGACGCCGCTTGCAGGATTGCGGATGCAGGCCGAAATGGCCCAGAAGGCGTCAGGGGATGAGGTGAATCGATCCCTTCAGCAGATTGCCAAGTCCAGCATGCGAGCGACGCACACGGTCAATCAGCTGCTGGCACTCGCGCGCGCCGAAACGTCGGGCAGGAGCCTGCCCAGCATTCCGCTGGACCTGGCGCAGGCCGTGACCGAGGTGATTGAGGATTCGCTCCCTCGGGCCCTCGACAAGCGCATCGACCTGGGCTATGAGGGGCCGGAGCACATGCCGCCAGGGTGCAGCCTGATGGGCAATCCCACGCTGATCCGTGAAATGGTGCGCAACCTGGTGGACAACGCGATCAACTACACGCCCGCAGACGGGGTGGTGACGGTGCGGCTGCTGGTCGACCGGTTCAGTGGTGTGCAGGTGTTGCAGGTCGAAGACGACGGCCCCGGCATTCCGGAAGCGGAACGCGATCTGGTGCTGGAGCCCTTTTACCGGGCTTTGGGGACCAATGTCGACGGTTCGGGTCTCGGGCTGGCGATCGTTCAGGAAATTGCCAACCAGCATGGGGCCAAGCTGCAACTCGAAGACACCCACCCCGCTCGCGCTGCGCGGCGGGGTTTGCGCGTATCGGTGCGTTTTGGGGCGACGGCCGATTAAGCCGCTGCAGGCTTGTAAACGTTGAGTTGCAGCTTTTCGCGCTCGACGACACGCGCCACGGCGGGCAATGCCGCGAAGGCCTGTGCCAGCGCCCAGGTCTGCGGGAGGGTGGTGGGATCGATGCCCGCAAAGCCGCCCCAGCGCAGGAAAGTGAGCGCGTAGGCGTCCAGCACGCCCGGATTCGCGCCCGTCAGCCAGGGCGTGTTTTTCTTGGCCACCATGGACTCGATCTCGCCCAGCAGTTCGCGGTACTTGCCGACGTTGTAAGCCTTGACCGCTGCCTGTGCTTCGGCGTGGTCGGTGAACTTCTGCGGCATGAACACGTGGGTGAACGTGGGGTGCACCGTGTTGTTCATCCACACGAAGGTCTCAATCACACGCGTGCGTTCGATGCCGCCCTTGGGCAGCAGGCCAGCATCGGGCAGGCGCTGGTCGAGGTGCAGCACGATCGCCACGATCTGGGTGATGACGTCGCTGCCATCCACCAGCACCGGCACCTGGCCGCGCGGGTTCATGGCCAGGTATTCGGCGCTTTGCTGCTCGCCCTTGTGCAGCTTGACCATCACGGGTTCGAACGCCGCGCCAGCCAATTCCAGCAGGGCATGGGGCACAAAGGAACAGGCGCCGGGGGCGTAATACAGCTTGAGGCTCATGTGGGGTCTCCAGAAGGTGATGGTTCAGAACGGTAATGATAGGGGTTTGTGACGTCAATCCTGAGGCGTGGGGCCACTTCCACCTGTCTGGCGCCTGCGGTTAACCAACTTTTTGGTGGGTTGGTCAGGGGGCAGGTGGTTGCCAGCCGACAGCACCGACTGCCCGGATTGCGCCTCCAGTTGCCGCCGCGCCTGCTGGGCAATGCGCCCACCGGTGACGGCTGCCAGCTTGTTCTGCTTCAAGCCGGTAGCCTGCTGGCTCTCGGCCACCTGGCGGGTGGACAGTTCGGCCAGGGCGGTGAAAATCAGTTCGGCTTCCGTCATGTGGTCACGCAGGTTGTGGGTCTTCAGGCCTTTCATGGCCTTGTGCTCCTGCACGCTCACGCCCGACCACTCCTGGTGGATGATGTTGGTGAGAATGGCGAACTCCTGACCTTCCTTGATGTCGTGCTCGCGCCAGTAGTCGGTCAGCTTGTTGCGCGTTTCCTGCCCCATCATGCGCTGCTGGATCCACTTGTCGCTGCGGCCATGCTGCTGCCAGGTCTGGCGTGCGCGGTTCAGCGACAAGGCCGGGTCTGCCATTTCCTGCATGCGCTCGTGGCCCACCTTGGCCAGCCAGCGTTTGATGGGTTCGGCCTTGGGGCTGGGGATGGACTGCACCAGGCGCAGCAGGGTTTCGGCGGTGGCGACATCGGTGAGGCGTTGCTTGCCATCGGGGGCCGTCAGTTTCAACCTTACGATTTTTTCGTAAGGTTGGTCAGAGCCGGCCTCCGCCGAAAGTTTTCGTTTCAAGTCAGACCAGTAACGGTTCGGGTTTGCACTGTCGGTCAACAACTGCACCACGTCGATGACCGAGAACCACCAGGTTTCGGTGTCCTCGTCGTAAACCCGGCGGATGTGCTCGCCGTTGAAGCTGGCGGGGGAGATGCTCATCGTTGTGTTCCTCTCACGATCCATCTTTGTTTGATTGATCCCCTGAAATTTGGCAACAAACTGGGTAACCACGCTCACTGCTTATCTCCCTGTGATAGCTTCTTGAGTGAGGGGGTTTAAGTTCCTGTCTTGCGCGCTGCCCGCTTGGCGGGGGCCTTCTTCGCAGCGGCTCTGGCTGGTGCCTTGGCAGATGCCGTCTTGCGCGGCGGGAACTTGCTCTCTCGCGGCTCGAACTCGAAGGCCACCTTGCCGGCACCCGGGTCCCAGGCCAGGAAGGCCTTGAAGGCGCGTCGCGTCTTGTTGGAGACGAACTTGTCGAGCAGGTCGGTCTTGCCCGTGCTCAGCAGCTTGCGCATCTGCTCAGGCGCGATCGCCTGCTGCAGGATGATGGTGCCGCTCTTGAAGTCGCAACTGGGCGTGGGCTGCCCGGCGGTGGGTACCGAGTGGCTGCACACGTAGTTGCTGCCGTGCGTGTGCACCGGACTGCCGCACTTGGGGCAGGGTCCGAGGGCTTCGGCCGTGCCGAAGTCGACCAGTTCACCCGTTTCTTCTTCGGCCTTGTCGTCGCCAAAGTCGAACTCCAGCTTCCAGTTCTGGTCCTCTTCGCTGAACTTGAGCGCCAGCTCGGCCACGAAGGGCCAGCCGGCCTTGGAGCGGAAGCCCTCCAGCGGGCCGATGCGGCGGTCGCGCAGAAAGGCTTCGGCCTCGTCGATTTCAAAAGTGCGCCCGCCGGGCGATTTCCCGAAGGAGAAACCGCAGCCGTCGCTCTGGCCGTCGGCGCCGGTGCAGGCAAAGCGGCGGTAGTTTTCCTTGACGACGCCGCCGCAATTCGGGCAGGGCGTGTGCAGGGTGGCGTAGTTGCCGGGCACGGTGTCGCGGTCGTATTCCTTGGCCTTGCGGACGATGTGCTCGGTCATGGCGGCAATCTCGCGCATGAAGGCCTCTCGGCTCAGCTGGCCTCGCTCCATCAGCGAGAGCTTGTGCTCCCACTCGCCGGTCAGCTCGGGCGTGGAGAGTTCTTCCACCCCCAGGCCGCGCAGCAGCGTCATCAGCTGGAAGGCCTTGGCGGTGGGAATGAGTTCGCGTCCCTCGCGCAGCATGTATTTTTCGGTCAGCAGGCCTTCGATGATGGCCGCGCGGGTGGCAGGCGTACCCAGACCCTTTTCCTGCATGGCACTGCGCAACTCTTCGTCGTCCACCATCTTGCCGGCGCCCTCCATGGCGGCCAGCAGCGTGGCTTCGGTGTAGCGTGCGGGCGGGCGGGTTTTCAAGGCCTTCACCAGCGCGTCGTCGGTGTGCACGGTTTCGCCCGGCAGCACCGCCACCAGGTTCTGGCCCTTGTCGCCGTCCTTGGCGCCCTCGACGTCTTCTGCCGCTTCCTTGCCGTACACCGCCATCCAGCCGGGTTTGATCAGCACCTTGCCCTCGGTCTTGAAATGGTGGGTGGCGCCGGGCACCGCCACTTCGGTGATGCGGGTGGTCACCATGAACTCGGCCGGCGGGTAGAACACCGCGATGAAGCGGCGGACCACCAGGTCGTAGAGCTTCTGCTCGGCCTCGCTCAGGCCGCTGGGTGCCTGCAATGTGGGGATGATGGCGAAGTGGTCACTCACTTTGATGTTATCGAACACGCGCTTGGTGGGCCTGATGTAGCCGTTGTTCAGGGCCACCAGCGCGTGCGGCGCCAGGTGGTTGAGGGCGCTGTCGGCCAGCATCTCGAAGGTCTGTTTCACGGTGCCCAGGTAGTCCTCGGGCAAAGCGCGGCTGTCCGTTCGCGGGTACGTCAGGGCCTTGTGCTTTTCGTACAGGCTCTGGGCCAGCGCCAGCGTGGTTTTGGCAGAAAAGCCAAAGCGGCCGTTGGCTTCGCGCTGCAGGCTGGTCAGGTCATAGAGCAGCCCGCTGGCCTGGGTGGTGGGCTTGGATTCTTCGGTAACGGTGGCGTGCTGGCCTAACACGGCCTGGGCGATGGCCTGCGCGTCGCGTTCGGTCCAGAGGCGGTCGGCCTTGAGTTCGGCGTCGGCGCCGTCTTCGATCTGTTTGGCCGTGGGCTTCTTGAACGCCGGGTCGAACCACTTGCCCGGGTAGGTGCCGGCCTGGGCACCGAAGGTGGCGTGGATTTCCCAGTAGTCTCGGCTGCGGAAGGCGCGGATCCTTTCCTCGCGCTCCACCACCACGGCCAGCGTGGGCGTCTGCACCCGGCCCACGGTGGTCAGGAAGAAGCCACCGTCCCGGCTGTTGAAGGCCGTCATGGCACGGGTGCCGTTGATGCCCACCAGCCAGTCGGCCTCGGAGCGGCTGCGCGCGGCATCGGCCAGCGGACGCATCTGGTCGTCGCTGCGCAACTGGGCAAACCCGTCGCGGATGGCCTGCGGCGTCATCGACTGCAGCCACAGCCGCTGCACCGGTTTGTTCAGGGGCTTGGCCCCGCCCGCGTACTGTTCGATCAGTCGGAAGATCAGCTCGCCCTCGCGCCCGGCGTCGCAGGCGTTCACCAGCGCACCCACATCCTTGCGCTTGGCCTGCTTCACCACGGCGCTCAGCCGCGACTTGGTCTTGTCGATCGGTTTGAGGTCGAAGTGCGGCGGGATGACGGGCAGGTGGGCAAAGCTCCACTTGCCTCGTTTGACATCGTAGGCCTCGGGCGCGGCGATTTCCACCAGGTGGCCCACGGCGGACGTGACCACGTACTGGTCGTTTTCAAAATGGTCCTCGTGCTTGTCGAATTTGCCCGATACGGGCGTGAGTGCCCGCACAATGTCCTGGGCCACGGACGGCTTTTCAGCGATCACCAGCGTCTTTGTCATGTCTTTCGCATTCGTCTCTACAATCCACTCCCATGCGCGCGCACGCGCACCGGTGTGCGCACACCTGCGCGCACATGCATGGAATAACGTTACCAAATTTCCGCACGTGCCCGCCAAAACCACCGAACGAGTTTCCCCAGCCGCCGGGCGCCGCCTGCAGGTGCGCCGTTCTGGCGTGCATGGCAAGGGGGTGTATGCCCTGCGCACCCTGCGTGCCGGCGAACGGCTGATCGAATACACCGGCGAGGTGATCACGTGGGCGGAAGCGCTGCGCCGCCATCCGCACGACCCGGCCAACCCCACCCACACCTTTTACTTCCACATCGATGACGGGCGGGTGATCGATGCCAAGCACGGGGGGAATTCGTCTCGCTGGATCAACCACAGCTGCGCCCCCAACTGCGAAGCCGAGGAAACCGATGACGGTCGGGTGTTCATTCAGGCGCTGCGCGACATTGCCGCGGGTGAGGAACTGTTCTACGACTACAGCCTGGTGATCGACGAGCCCTACACCGCGACATTGAAGACCGAATATGCCTGCTGGTGCGGGGCCGAAGGTTGCCGGGGCACGATGCTGGCCCCCCGCCAGCGGGCACCGCGCAAGGCCCAGGCACCGGCCAGAAAGCGCTCCACGGCATGACGACACAACGCGTGCTGGCCGACCTGAATGGCGCTGCCGAAGGCGTCTGGCAGGCGGTTGCGCCCATGCGACCTGGCTTTGCCGTGGAGGTGCTGCCCACCATCGACTCCACCAACACCGAGCTCATGCGCCGGGCCCGTCAGGGCGTGGCCGACCCGATGCTGCTGGTGGCGGCAGACCAGACGGCCGGTCGCGGCCGGCGGGGTCGTGACTGGGTGAGCCGTCCGGGCGCCTCCCTGACGTTTTCGCTGGGGCTTCCGATGCAGCCGGTCAACTGGTCGGGCCTGTCGCTCGCGGTGGGGGTGAGTCTGGCCGAATCGCTGCACCCTGAGGTGCGCCTGAAGTGGCCGAACGACCTGTGGTGGCAGGACCGCAAACTGGGCGGCATTCTGGTGGAAACGGCCAATGTGGGCACCCAGCGGCTGGCCATTGTCGGCGTGGGCTTGAATGTGGAAACGCCGGACCTGCCCACTGCAGCACCCGTGTCCGATGGCGTGACACCGATGCCGCCGGTGGGCCTTCAGGTGCTTGCGGATGACACGCGGCCCACCGCCGGCGCATGGCTGGGGCGCGTGCTGCCGACCCTGGTCCGCGACCTGCTGGAATTCGAACGCGGGGGGTTTGCGGCTTTCCAGCTTCGTTTTGCCCAGCGTGATGCCCTGCTGGGCCGCGCGGTTCGCCTGTCGGACGGTCAGGAGGGCGTGGCCGATGGGGTGCGCAGCGATGGCGCGCTGTGGCTCAAGGGGCCATGGGGCCGCACGGCGGTGGTCCAGCACGAAGTGAGTGTGCGCCCGTGCTGAGGGCACTGGTGCTGCTGTTGCTGGTGGCCAATGTGGCCTTCTGGGCGTATTCACAAGGCCATCTGGCCATGCTGGGGTTGGCACCGAGCGATCCGCGCGAACCCCATCGGCTGGCCGGACAGGTTGCGCCCGAAGCCTTGGTGGTGCTGAACGCGACCCGCCCGACCCCGGATGCCTTGCCCACAACCCCGCTGACAGACCCGCCAATCCCCCTGGTTGTCAACGAGACCGATGAACCGTCGGCTCCCACCCCTGTGGCCCCTGAGGTGCCCCCCGCCTCAGGGCCGATAGGGCCTGCTGGGGTGGGAACGGCCCCAACCGTTCTGCCAGCCTCCTGCTGGCAGGCCACGGGCATGCCGCGCCCCCAGGAGATTCTGGTGCGCGCCGCCCTCGAGAACATGGATGGGATGAGCGGCCGCTGGAGCCTCGTCGAAGAGCTGTTGCCCACCCGCTGGATCATCTACCTGGGCCCATTCCCCAATAACGCGGCCCTGCAGCAACGGCGTACCGAACTGCGCTGGGCCGACGTGGACCACCGAGAACTGGACGTGTCCAGCCTGTCGCCCGGGCTGGCGCTGGGGACCTATTCCACGCAGGAAGCGGCCCGGCGTGCGCTGGCCAATGTGACCCGGCAGGGCGTGAGCGGTGCACGTGTGGTCCAGGAACGCCCGGATACCCCCCTCTACACCCTGAAGCTGGAGGGTGTGACCGACACCCAGCGACGACAGATCGAAGCCATGGGCATCCTCAGCGGCCGCCCTCTGCAGCGCTGCCCCTGAACCCCGGCCCGCAGAGGCCGTTTAACCCCCCATCAAACGGACAACCCAACCATGCACATCACCAAAGACACCGTCGTCACCCTCAGCTACCAGGTGCGCGACACCCAGGGCAAGTTGCTGGAAGCCAGCGAACAGCCCATGGCCTACCTGCACGGTGGCTACGGCAACACGTTTGAAAAAATCGAGGCAGCCCTGGAGGGTCAGGCCGTGGGATTTGCCACCACCGTGGAACTGGCGCCGGCCGACGCCTTTGGCGAGCGCGATGAGGCCCTGGTGCAGACCATCAGCAAGGCCGATTTCCCGCCCGGCGTCAAAGTGGGTGGCACCCTGCGCGGGGTGGCCGACGACGGGCACGAGCGCATCTTCACGGTGGTGAAGATCAAGGGGCCGCAGGTGATTCTGGACGGGAACCACCCGCATGCCGGCAAAGCGCTGCGGTTTGCCCTGAAAGTGCTCGAGGTGCGTGTGGCCGCGCCCGAGGAAATCGCGCATGGCCACGCGCACGGTGCGCACGGCCACCAGCACTGAACCGGTTTACCGGGCCACCACGCGGGCCATTTCCAGGCACTTGGCGGCGTAGCCCCACTCGTTGTCGTACCAGGCCACGACCTTGACGAACGTGCTGTCCAGCGCAATCCCGGCACCGGCGTCGAACACGCTGGTGCAGTTCTCGCCCCGGAAGTCGGTGGAGACGACCTTGTCGGTGGTGTAGCCCAGCACGCCCTGCAGGCCGCCTTCGCTCACGGGCTTCTCGCTCATGGCCTTCATCAGGGCGCAGATCTCGTCGTAGCTGGCTTCGCGGTTGAGTTCCACGGTGAGATCCACCACCGACACGTCGGAGGTGGGCACACGCAGGCTCATGCCGGTGAGTTTCTTGTTCAGCTCAGGGATGACCTTGCCCACGGCCTTGGCCGCACCGGTGCTGCTGGGGATGATGTTCTCCAGAATGCCACGGCCACCGCGCCAGTCCTTCTTGGACGTGCCGTCCACGGTTTTCTGGCTGGCGGTGGCGGCGTGCACGGTGGTCATGAGGCCACGCTTGATGCCCCAGGCGTCGTTCAGCACCTTGGCCACGGGGGCCAGGGCATTGGTGGTGCAGCTCGCATTGCTGATGATGGCCTGGCCGGCGTAAGTCGTGTGGTTCACCCCGTAGACGAACATCGGGACATCGTCTTTCGACGGGGCCGAGATGACCACCTTCTTCGCACCGGCGTCCAGGTGCACCTGGCAGGTGTCGGCGGTGAGGAAGGCGCCGGTGCATTCCAGCACGATGTCCACGCCCATCTCGCCCCACTTGAGCTGGGGGTTGTCGCGTTCGTGGGTGAGCGGGATGCGCTTGCCGTTGACGATGAGGGCCTCGTCACCGTCGTGGCTCACGGTGCCGTTGAAGCGGCCATGCACGCTGTCGTACTTCAGCATGTAGGCCAGGTAGTCGGCGGATTTCGGGTCGTTGATGCCGACGACCTCGATGTCGGCAAAATCGCGGAGGGCGGCGCGCAGCGCGAGGCGGCCGATGCGGCCGAAGCCGTTGATGCCCAGTTGGATGGTCATGGTGTTTCCCTGTGAAGCTAAAGAATCGCTGATTTACCGGCCCAGCACGGCCTGCACGGTGGCGGCCACGTTTTCGGGCGTGAAGCCGAAGTGCTGGAACAGCGCCGGCGCGGGGGCCGATTCGCCGTAGGTGTCGATGCCGACCACGGCGGCGCAGCCGTACTTCCACCAGCCATCGGTGGCGCCCATTTCCACGGCGATGCGCGGCAGGCCCTTGGGCAGCACGGCGGTTTGGTAGTCGGTGCTCTGGCGGTCGAAGGTGGTGGTGCTGGGCATGGACACCACGCGCACCGGCACCTTCTGGGCGGCCAGCAGCTGCTGGGCCTGGAGCGCGAGCTGCACCTCGGAGCCGGTGGCGATGATCACCGCCTGGGCCTTCTTGCCGGCCTTGAAGCCCACGTCCTGTGGCTCGCTCAGCACGTAGGCGCCTTTGTTGATGTCGCTCAGGTCTTTCTTGGGCGCGTAAGCCAGGTTCTGGCGGCTCAGCAGCAGCGCGGTCGGCTTGCTGGCGTTGCGCAGCGCCACGGCCCAGGCAATGGCGGTTTCGGCGGTGTCGCCGGGGCGCCACACGTCCAGGTTGGGAATGAGGCGCAGGCTGGCGGCGTGCTCGATGGACTGGTGGGTGGGGCCGTCTTCCCCCAGGCCGATGGAGTCGTGGGTGAACACGTGCACCACGCGCTGCTTCATCAGCGCGGCCATGCGGATGGCGTTGCGTGAATAGTCGCTGAAGGTGAGGAAGGTGCCGCCGTAGGGAATGTAGCCGCCGTGCAGGGCCACCCCGTTCATGATGGCGGCCATGCCGAATTCGCGCACGCCGTAGTTGATGTGGCGACCGCCCTGGCCCTGTTCGTTCTTCACGACCGCACCGGCTGCATCGAAGCGCAGGCTGGGCGTGCTCTTGGTGTTCGTGAGGTTGGAGCCGGTGAGGTCGGCGCTGCCGCCCAGCAGTTCGGGCAGTGCCGCGGTGAAGGCCTCCAGCGCCAGCTGGCTGGCCTTGCGGCTGGCCACGGTTTCGGCTTTGGAGTGGGCGGCCACCACGGTGTCCACCACCAGCTGGTCGAAGCCCTTGGGCAGTTCACCCTTGATGCGGCGCGTGAATTCGCGGGCCAGGTCCGGGAAGGCCTTTGTGTAGGCGGCAAACTGTGCGTTCCAGGCCTTTTCGGCGGCCTTGCCGGCGGTCTTGGCGTCCCAGGCGGTGTACACATCTTTGGGGATCACGAAGGGTTCGTGCGCCCAGCCCAGGGCCTCGCGGGTGAGCTTGATCTCGTCAGCGCCCAGCGGCTCGCCGTGGGCTTTGGCGGTGTTGGCGCGGTTGGGGCTGCCCTTGCCGATGGCGGTCTTGCAGCAGATCAGCGTGGGCTTGTCGGTGCTCTGTTTGGCCTGGGCAATGGCGGCATCCACGGCGTCGGCGTCGTGGCCATCGACCGCGCGGATCACGTGCCAGCCGCAGGCCTCGAAGCGCTGGGGGGTGTTGTCGATGAACCAGGGCGTGACCTGACCGTCGATGGAGATGCCGTTGTCGTCGTACAGCGCGATCAGCTTGTTGAGCTTCCAGGCGCCAGCCAGGGCCACGGCCTCGTGGCTGATGCCTTCCATCAGGCAGCCGTCACCCAGGAAGACGTAGGTGCGGTGGTCGACGATGGTGTGCCCGGGCTTGTTGAATTCGGCGGCCAGCAGCTTTTCGGCCAGCGCCATGCCCACCGCGTTGGTGATGCCCTGGCCCAGCGGTCCGGTGGTGGTTTCGACGCCGGGAGTGATGCCCACTTCGGGGTGACCGGCCGTCTTGCTGTGTAGCTGACGGAAGGCCTTGAGCTCGCTCATATGCAGCGGGTAGCCGGTGAGGTGCAGCAGGGCGTAGATCAGCATGGAGCCGTGGCCATTGGACAACACGAAACGGTCGCGGTTGGCCCAGGCGGGGTTGGCGGGGTTGTGCTGCAGGTGGCGCTTCCACAGGGCGACAGCCATGTCGGCCATGCCCATGGGGGCGCCGGGGTGGCCCGAGTTGGCTTGCTGCACGGCGTCCATGGCAAGGGCACGAATGGCGTTGGCCATGGTCTGGGCAGAAACGGGGGTGGGGGTGGAAGCGGTCATCAAAACCTCAAGGTGGACGCCCCGAACCACGGGGGCGCGAATCGGACAAACCCCTGATTTTAATGGGGCTGATGGCCTGGGGTGCTTCGCCTGCGTGTCTGACGCGTTGATGCGTGCACCAGCACGGGCAGTGCTCTCTGCGTGGCGGTGGCGCTGTGGATGACGCCTCCACCCAGGCACACGTCGCCGTCGTACAGCACGGCGCTCTGCCCCGGTGTGACTGCCCATTGGGCCTGTGGGAAGGCCAGTGCAAAACCCGTTTCGCCGTGCGGTTCGAGCAGGCAGGGCGCATCGGTCTGGCGGTAACGGGTTTTGGCGGCGTACCGGCCAGCCGATGGCGGAAGCCCAGCCACCCAGCTCGCGTCCTGTGCGGTCAGTTCCGGCGACAGCAGCCACGGGTGATCATGACCCTGGACCACCCAGAGGGTGTTGCCTGGCACGTCCTTGCGGGCCACAAACCAGGGGGCGTGTTCGCCACTGCCCTTGGCGGCGCCCTGGTCCTTCACGCCGCCGATGCCCAGCCCCTGACGCTGACCCAGGGTGTAGAAACTCAGACCGACGTGCTGGCCGATCTCGCGTCCCTGGTCGTTTCGGATGGCGCCTGGCGCCTTCTGGATGTAGCGGTTCAGGAACTCGCGAAACGGCCGCTCGCCAATGAAGCAGATCCCGGTGCTGTCTTTTTTCCTGGCATTGGGCAGGCCGATCTCGGCCGCGATGCGGCGCACCTCGGTCTTGGGCAGTTCGCCCACCGGAAACAGCGTCTTGCTCAGCTGGGCCTGATTCAGCCGGTGCAGGAAATAGCTTTGGTCTTTCAGCGGGTCCAGGCCCTTGAGCAGTTCGTGCAGACCGGTGGCCGGGTTATCGCGCACCCGCGCATAGTGGCCGGTGGCGATCTTCTCGGCGCCCAGGCGCATGGCGTGGTCCAGGAAGGCCTTGAACTTGATTTCGGCATTGCACAGGATGTCGGGGTTGGGCGTGCGGCCGGCTTCGTATTCGCGCAGGAATTCCGCGAAGACCCGGTCCTTGTACTCGGCGGCGAAGTTCACGTGTTCGATGTCGATGCCGATCACATCGGCCACGCTGGCCGCGTCCAGCCAGTCTTGCCGGCTGGAGCAGTACTCGCTGTCGTCGTCGTCTTCCCAGTTTTTCATGAAGATGCCGATGACTTCGTGCCCCTGCTGCTTGAGCAGCCAGGCGCTAACGGCGGAATCCACGCCGCCGGACAGGCCGACGACAACTCGGTGATGGGTGGGCATGATGCGGATTATCCCAGCCGATGGCTTGAAGCGGTTGGGGATGGGTAAGATGCATCCGTTGGCTGAAACATGAGGGTTCACGCATGTCGCTACGCGCCCGCAACCGGTCGTTTGGCCCGTCTCCGGCTCGGTACTGGACCATGGTGCTGCTGTTGCCATGGATGGGTCTGCTGGGTTGCGCTGTGCAGCCCCCGATGCCCGAGCGCAGTCCCAGCGCTTACTTTGCCGATACCGACAACACCACCCTAGGACGTGCGGTGCAAGCCTCAGGTCCAGAAGCTGGACGCAGTGGGATGCGGGCCCTGCCCGACCCTTTGGATGCATTCGTCGCCCGGGTGGCTTTGGTGCGTGCCGCCGAAAGGGCACTCGATGTCCAGTACTACATCTGGCGACCCGACACCACGGGTATCTTGCTCCTCAATGAACTGGGCCAGGCCGCCGATCGCGGCGTGCGCATCCGACTGCTCCTGGACGACAACGGTATTGCGGGCATGGATTCCCTGTTGGCAGAGCTGAATGCACATTCCGGGATCGAGGTCAGGGTGTTCAACCCCTTTGCGAACCGCGACTTCAAGGCACTGGGCTACCTGAACGATTTCAATCGATTGAACCGGCGCATGCACAACAAGGCCCTGGTTGCAGACGCCCAGGCCGCGATCGTTGGCGGACGAAACATCGGTGATGCTTTCTTTGGGGCAGACCCGTCGATGAACTTCACCGACCTTGACGTGCTGGTTGCAGGCCCGATCGCGGCCGACGTGGCGGGCGCTTTTGACACTTACTGGAACAGCGCGTTCGCCTACCCGCTGGAGGCGCTGGTGGACAGCACCGACACCCAGCCACCGCTGGCCACGCTCGCCAAGCAAGTCGCCCAGCTGCCGGACACCGCCCGATACGCCCAGGCCCTGCGCACGACCGAACTGGTCGGGCACATCGAACGCGGCACGCTGCGCCTGGATTGGGTGCCCATGCGCCTGGTCAGCGACCCGCCTGGCAAGGTCGATGGCACGGCCGACCCGTCTTCGTGGATGGCCAACGATCTTGCCTTGGCGCTCGGTCCGGTTAAACGACAGATCGACCTTGTCTCGCCGTACTTTGTGCCCGGGGCCAGCGGCACCGCCGCCTTGGCCCGACATCCGGCCCAGGGGGTGCAACTGCGCCTGGTGACCAACTCGCTGGCCGCCACCGACGTGGCCGCCGTTCATGCCGGGTATGCGCATCGGCGAGCCGACCTGCTACGTGCAGGTGCACAGTTGTACGAGTTCAAGCCCCACCCTGCTATCGAACCCGGGCTTCGCTGGCGTCTCGGTGGCAGCAGCTCGGCCAGCCTGCATGGCAAGACGATTTCGGTGGACCGTCAGCGCGTCTTTGTGGGTTCCTTTAATGTCGATCCCCGATCGGTGCGATTGAATACCGAAATGGGCCTGGTGATCGAGAGCCCGGCCCTGGCCACCGCGATGGCCGACAGCCTGGACCGTCACCTTGCTTACCAGGCGTTCGAGCTGCGCCTGGGCGAAGGGGAGCGCATCGAGTGGATTGAACGCGAAACGGCAACTGCCGAACCGGTGGTGCACCTCACCGAGCCTCGTGCCAGCCTGTGGCGCCGCCTGCTGGTTGCATTCCTGTCGCTTCTGCCCATCGAATGGCTGCTCTGAAGGGCGAGGTGGACGTCAGCCCGCCCGGAGCGCTCAGACTTCCACCAACGACCGTTCGCCGGCCCACTGCATGGCGCTGAGAGCCATGTCCAGCGAGCGCAGGCGCAGGGCCGGGTCGTACACGTCGCTCACCAGGATGAACTCGTCTGCCTCGGTCAGGTTGGCGAGGCGCTGGAGGCCCTCACGCACCGTGGTGGGGCCGCCGATCGCCCGTGAGGATGCCGAGCACGCGCTGGTAGGTGCTGCTGGCCAGAAATTCGGCCTCCTCGTCGGTGGGTGCGGCGATCAGTGGCACACCGATGGCCGCGTAGGGCTGGGTCAGCGTGGCCGATGGCCGAAAACGGGCGCGATAAAGGTCCAGTGCCTGGAGCAGCAACCGCGGCGCAAAGTGCGAGGCAAACGCGAACGGCAGGCCGCGCTCGCCATCCCGGCCATGTTGTGGTGTTCGGCCAGCCAGTAGCGCTGGAAACCCAGGTGTTCGGCGTGCTGGGCGGTGCGCAGCGCAATGGCCAGGGCATCGGCCACGGTACCACCTTCGCGAACGGCCACCAGGTCGAGCAGGGAGAGGGGAATGGCGTGGAGGGGTTTGCTCATGGGGCGATTTTCCGGCAACTGGCCGTCACTTGCAGGACAATGGCGACAGCCAATTCGTTTTGATTCATCACTGGTTAGCCCTGCCCATGCCCCGTCTGCAGTTTGACACGCCCGAGCGTTTCCGTTTCCAAACCGATATCCAGATCTACATCAGCCACGTGAACCAGGGCGGTCACCTGGACAACGCGCAGTTGCTGACGCTGGTGTCCGAGGCGCGGGTCCGCTTTTTCAAGGCGCTGGGCTATCGGGAAGGCGATGTGGCCGGTCACCCGATTGTGGTCGGTGACATCGGGGCGCAGTACCAGTCCGAGAGCTTTCACGGCGAGGTGATGTGCGTGTCCCTGGAGCCGACCGATTTCAACAAGTACGGCTTTGACCTGGCCTTCCAGATGCGCGAAAAGGACAGTGGCCGCGATGTGGCGCGCGGCAAGATCGGCATCGTGTTTGTACAGCCCGCAGCGAAGAAGGTGGCGCCGCTGCCGCCGGCGTTCCTGGCGCGGCTGGCCGAGAGGTTGGGCCCCGCAGCGGTTTAGCCGCGCACCTCGCCCTCGCCCAGCACCACGTACTTGAGCGAAGTCAGCCCCTCGACGCCCACCGGCCCCCGGGCGTGAAACTTGTCGGTGCTGATGCCGATTTCGGCTCCCAGCCCGTACTCGAAGCCATCGGCAAAACGGGTGCTGGCATTGACCATCACGCTGCTCGAATCCACCTCGCGCAGGAAACGCTGGGCGTGGATGTGGTGGGTGGTCAGGATGGCTTCGGTGTGGTGGCTGGAGTAGCGGTTGATGTGAGCGATGGCCTCGTCCACGCCGGCCACCACCTTCACGCTGATGATGGGGGCTAGGTATTCCTCGCTCCAGTCCTGCTCGGTGGCGTCCTTCAACAGGGCGCCGGAAATGCGAGCCAAGATGGCCTTGGATTCAGGGCAACAGCGCATTTCCACGCCTTTCTGCGCGTAAATGGTGCCGATCTTCGGTAAAAATTCGTCCGCCACACCGCGTGCCACGAGCAGGCTTTCGGTCGCATTGCAGGGGCTGAACTTCTGGGTCTTGGCATTGTCGGCCACCTTCACCGCCATGGCGATGTCGCAGGGGTCGTCCACATAGGTGTGGCAGTTGCCGTCCAGGTGCTTGATCACAGGCACCTTGGCCTCACGGCTGATGCGCTCGATCAGGCCCTTGCCGCCACGCGGAATGATCACGTCCACGTAAGCGGGCATGGCAATGAGCTGGCCCACGGCTTCGCGGTCGGTGGTGGGCACGAGCTGCACCGCATCGGCCGGCAGGCCGGCTTGCACCAGGGCTTGCTGCACCAGCGTGGCCAGCGCGCGGTTGCTGTCGATGGCTTCGGAGCCGCCGCGCAGGATGCAGGCGTTGCCGCTCTTGATGCTCAAAGAAGCGGCCTCGATGGTGACGTTGGGTCGGCTCTCGTAAATCATCCCGAACACGCCGATGGGCACCCGCATCTGCCCCACGCGGATGCCGCTGGGCATCTGCTTCAAGCCCGACACCTCGCCGATGAGGTCGGCCATGGCGGCGAGTTGCTCGCACCCTTCCGCGCAGGTCTCGATCACCTGGGGGGTGAGCTTGAGGCGGTCCACCATGGGCTCGGCCAGGCCAGCCGAGCGGGCACGCGCCAGGTCCTTGGCGTTTTCCGCCTGGAGCGCGTCCACGTTGGCGCGCAGCAGCGCGGCCAGTGCACGCAGGGCCTTCACCTTGGTGGCGGCACCGGCCTTGGCCATCAGCGCCGAGGCGACCTTGGCCTGCTGGCCCAGGGTGTTCATGAGTTCAACGGTGTTCAGGGCATTCATGCACAGATTTTCTCATTTTGTGCCGGTTGAAGCCGGGCCAACGGCGCATGATCAGAACTGGCACAGCCAACCGCTTATTCCAGCAGTCGTCTCAGACCCATCTGATCGACCTAGTCGTAAACCCTGAATCGGCTACCCAAATGGCGTAAGCTGGCTGACAATGTGACAGTCGAAAATCGTTGATTCCATTTGGGTTTTATATTTTCACGCTGTCGCGGACGCATCCGTTCCATCATGACAAAAAGGAAGGCACTCGGGGAAGGCATGTCTCCATCCGCTTCACCGTCTCTGGCTTCTGACGAGTCGGTGCTGAAGGTGGTGGCCATCGGTGCGTCGGCCGGTGGGCTGGACGCGCTGGAAAAGCTGTTCGACGCGCTGCCCAGCCACAGCGGCGCTGCCTACGTGGTCATCCAGCACCTGTCGCCCGATCACAAAAGCATGATGGGCAGTCTGCTGGCCCGGCACACCGCCATGCCGGTCGATGTGGTCGAGGACAGCATGGCCCTCGAGCCGGACCGGGTCTATCTGATTCCGCCAGGTGCCATCATGCATCTCGAAGGCAAGCGGTTGCGCCTGACGCCGAAAGGCCCGCGCAGCTTTGTCCTGCCCATCGACGTGTTCTTCCAGTCGCTGGCTCGTCATCATGGCCCCCATTCCGTGGGCGTGATCCTGTCGGGTACCGGTTCCGATGGCACCCGTGGCGCCATGGCCATCAACGAGGCCGGTGGTTTCCTGCTGGTGCAGGATCCGAACGAGGCCCGTTTTGACGGCATGCCCCGCAGCGCCATTGCCACCGGGCTGGTGGACGACATCCTGCCTGTCGAGCAGATGGGCCGGCGCATCCTGGCCCACCTGTCGGTGTTTCCCGGCCAGCGGATCGGGCCCGAAGACACCGCGATCGAGACCCCCCCCAGGACGCCGGAATCCGCTTTCACCGGCATCCTTCACTTGCTCAACCAGCTCGGCAAGATCAATTTCGAGGATTACAAGCCCGGCACCGTGCTGAGGCGCATCGAGCGGCGCATGGCCGTGCGTCAGATCATGAGCATCCAGAGCTATCTGGAGTTGCTGAGCCAGGACCGCGCCGAAGCCCTCACGCTGCTCCACGAGATGCTGATCCCGGTGACCAGCTTTTTCCGCGACACCGAGGCTTATGCCTCGGTGGCCACGCAGGTGGTCGATGCCCTGGTCAGCGCCCGTGCCGACGGGCAGGCCATCCGGGTGTGGTGTGCGGGCTGCTCGACCGGTGAAGAGCCTTACTCGATTGCCATGCTGTTCATGGAGGCGTTTGACCAGATCAAGCGCTGGCCCAGCCTGAAGATTTTTGCCACGGACGTGGACAAGACCAACATCGAGGTGGCGGCAGCGGGGTCCTACCCCGAGTCGATTGCGGCGGAAGTGACGCCCGCACGCCTCGAGCGGTTTTTCGTCCGGCATGGCAACCGGTTTGTGGTGAGGCCGGAATTGCGGCAGAACATCGTGTTCGCGCCCCACAACCTGCTGACCGATCCACCGTTCACCAAGATGGACCTGGTGGTGTGCCGCAACACGCTCATCTATTTCCGCAACGCCGCCCAGCAAAAAGCCCTGCGCCGACTGCAGTACGCCCTGGTGCCCAAGGGGTATCTGTTTCTGGGCTCCAGCGAGTCGCTGGGCGAAAGCCAGAACGATTTCCAGGTCATCAATGCGCGCCAGAAGATCTGGCAGCTGCTGCAACAGACGAATGCATCTTTCGACATCCAGCCGGTTCACCTCGGCCCGGTGCGCCGGCACGGGGCAGGCGAGGCCACGGAATCCCTGACGCGGGCTCGCCGCATGAGCAAATCGGCGGTGGAGCTCGGATACGGGGCCCTGCTCAAACGGTTCGGCCCGCCGCCAGCCATGCTGCTCAACGCCTCGCAAGAGGTGGTTCATGCGTTTGGCGATCTCTCGCCCTATCTGCGCATCCGCGAAGGGCAACTCTCGCTGGATTACAACCGCATCCTGGTCGAGCCCCTGGTGCCGGTGGCGGCAGCCCTGCTGTTCAAAAGTGCTCGCGAAGCCACCGGCGTGACATCGGATCTGGTCAGGCTCCACACCGATGAATCAGCCGGCCAGGCGCCGTCGTATGTGCGACTGACCGCCCTGCCGGCCGCCGATGTGGACGGGCAGAAATTCAGCCTGCTGGTGATCGAGAAAGTCGGCCTTCACGAAGCCGCGCCCGTGGGTGTGATGCTCGATCTGGGCACGGAAACCAGCGAACGCATCCGGGCGCTGGAGCACGAGCTCACGGTCACCCGCGAAAGCCTGCAGGCCACGATCGAGGAACTGGAAACATCGAACGAAGAGCTGCAGGCCACCAACGAGGAGATGATGGCCTCGAACGAGGAGCTGCAGAGCGCCAACGAAGAGCTGCAGTCCGTCAACGAGGAGCTCAACACCGTCAACGCCGAATACCAGGAAAAGATCGACATCCTGAACCGGACCAATGCGGAGCTCGACAACCTCACCCGGGTGGTGGCTTCGAGCACGGTGTTTGTGGACGAGGCACTGAAACTGGTCCGTTTCAGCCCGGAGGCAGCGAGCATTTTCCGGCTGCGCGACAGCGATCTCGGCCGGCCGCTGGAAGACCTGAACCATCAGCTCGAGTACCCCGACTTGATGGACGACCTGCGCCAGACCTTGCAGTCGGGCGTGATGATGCAGAAAGAGGTGGTGGACCGGCAGCGGCGCCACTTCATGGTGCGCATCCTGCCTTATCACATCGCTTCCAGCGAGCAGCGGGTGGTGGTGATCAACTTCCACGAAGTCACCGACCTCATGCGGCTGCAAAGTGTGGTCGACATGCTGGATGAGCAGGTGGCCATGCTGGATGAGCAAGGCACGGTGCTGCTGGTGAACCAGGCCTGGAGCCGCCTGGCCCGCAGCCAGGCCGATCCGTCGCTCGTGAGCGGTGAGGTGGGTTCGAATTACCTGGACGCTTGCCGTGCCGCCGGCGAGTTGAACCTGCACGCCCAAGCCGTTTACGGAGGCCTTCAGGCCCTGCTCGCCCGCCAGCAGGACCGTTTCGTGATCGAATACCCGTGCGATGCATCCACCGAACCGCGCTGGTTCGTGATGCGGGCCAGTCGCATGCCCGAGCCTCTCCCCGGCTTCCTGATCAGCCACGCGAACATCACGCGCTGGCATGGCGGTCAGACCGTTTCGGCGCTGTCATAGAGGCCGTCATGGGAGGGAAGAAGCCACACGATCCGTTGGGCGCCGGGCTGGCGCTCGAGTGGCTGCAGCACGCCGCGATCTGGGCGTGTGTCTGTGACCGCCATGGCAACCTGCTCTGGGTCAATCGGGCGATGCAGGCGGAACTGGGCCTCACCGAAGCCAGCCAGGACCACCCGAACATTCAGCAGATCATGCCCTGGCACAATGCCGCGCGGCTGGCCTCCACCGTGACCGAGGTGATGGCAAGTGGGGAGGAAAGGCAGTTTGATGACGTCTGGATCCTCGGCAGCGAGACCCGATGGCGACGGACCCGCTGTTTCCGGCTCGGGGCAGACGCTTCGAGCGACCAGGTGGCCGTCCAGTCGGAGGACATCACGCGCGAGCACACGCTGAGGGAGCAGGCGGCGCTGAGCGAGGCCATTTTTGCCAATGCCCTGGAAGCGATCGCGGTGCTGGACGAAGAAGGGCGGCTGGTTCGTGTGAATCCCGCCTGGACCCGCCTCACCGGGTTTTCCGACCTCAACGCCATCGATCGCACCCTGGCCACGGTGTTCGATGCCCAGACCTACCCCGGCATGACCACCTTTGCCAGCTTCTGGCGGGCCATCACGTCCCGGACGCACTGGACCGGTGAGTTGCGTCTGCGCCGCAGCGACGGCATCAGCCGACTCACCTGGGCCAGTCTGAACGCGCTGGATGCCGGTTGTGGGCAATCCGGGGGTTACCTGGCGGTGTTCACCGACATGTCGGAACTGGAGCGCTCGAGAGCCTCGCTGGTGGCGCATCGGAACCGGCTCGAGGAGCAGGTGCAGTACCGAACCCAGGAGCTCGACGCGGCCCGCCGGGAAGCCGAATCGGCCAGTCTGGCCAAGTCGGACTTCATGGGAGCCATCAGCCACGAACTTCGCACACCGCTCAATGCCATTCTGGGCATGTCGCACCTGATGCTGCAAACCCCGCTGGAGACGATCCAGCGCGAGTACGCCCAGCACATCAGTCAGGCGGGCCGGCAGTTGCTGGGCCTCGTCGATGACGTGCTGGACTATGTCCGGCAGGACACCCGCGCCGAGGGCCCCGAGCTGACCTATTTCGAACTCGCCCCGCTGCTGGAACACTGGGCCCATCCCTGGCAGCAGCTGGCAGCGGCCAAGGGGCTGGGCTGGGCGGTGAGCCTGAAGACCGGCACGCCCGCCCAGTGGAAGGGTCCAGCCCGGGAACTGCTCCGCATCCTCGACAAGCTCGCCGACAACGCGGTGAAGTTCTGTGACCGTGGGGCCATCGAACTGGTGGTGTATGCCGATCCGGTGCAGGTCGATGGCAGGACGCCCCTCCACCTGCAGATCCACGATACCGGCAGCGGCATGGGGCTGGCCGAGCGCCAGGCGCTGTTCAGCCTGTTTCGCCAGGGAGACGCCAGCCCCAGGCGGCGGCACGGAGGGACCGGGCTCGGCCTGGCACTGGCCGCGCGGGTGGCCACCCGGATCGGGGTGGAACTGGATTGCCTGGAAAGCCATCGCGGTCGCGGGAGCGTGTTCGAACTGCGCGCGCTACTCGAGACGGTGGCAGAGCCGTTGGGTGCCACCCCTGCCCCAGCGACAGACCGGCCACCGCCAGCCAACGCCGCGGCCGCCACCGTGAAGCGTCTGCCCGGTGCTCACCCGCAGGCCGAATGGGAATCGGTCCGGGGAGCCCTGATCCGGCTCCTGGACCGTTGGGATGCCGAGGCACTGGGCATCGCCCGACAACATGCCGACCTGATCCGCGAGATGCTGGGCGAGCGTTACGCCTTCTTCGACCACGCCCTTGCGCGGTTCGACTTCGACAAAGCCGCAGGTTGCCTGCAAAACCAACTGTCTCACCATGATCCATGACCCCCCTCTTGCCGGCGATAGAACCCCTCTGAGCACGCCGGCGCCTGCGCCGGACGAACAGGGGCTCAAGGTGGTGGGCATCGGGGCATCGGCCGGAGGGCTGGATGCGCTCGAGAAGCTCTTCACGGGCCTGCCGCCGGATGTCGATGCCTGCTTCGTGGTCATCCAGCACCTCTCGCCCGATCACAAGAGCATCATGGACACGCTGCTCGGGCGCCACACCGCCATGCCCGTGATCATGGTGGAAGACGACATGAGGGTGGAGCCCAATCGGGTCTACCTCATACCGCCCGGGTCCATCATGCACATGGAAGGGCGCCACCTGCGTCTCACGCCCAAAGGGGCTCGAAGCCTGATCCTGCCGATCGACGTCTTTTTCCAGTCCCTCGCCAAGCACCACGGCCCCAACGCCATTGGCGTCATTCTGTCGGGGACGGGATCTGATGGCACACGCGGTGCGGTGGCCATCAACGAGGCCGGCGGTTTCCTGCTGGTGCAGGCGCCTGAAGATGCACGTTTTGATGGCATGCCACGCAGTGCCATCGGGACCGGGCTGGTGGATGACATCCTACCGGTCGACTCCATGCCGGCGCGCATCCTGTCGCACCTGCGGGCTCAACCCACCGGCACCGAAGGCTCGGCCCGGACCTCGGTGCTGGACGAGTCCCTCCTGTCGATGCCGGCCGACACGGCGCTGACCAATGTGCTGCACGTGCTGCTGCATCACGGCGGCGTGAATTTCGAGGATTACAAACCCGGTACGGTGTTGCGGCGGATCGAGCGGCGCATGGCCGTGCGACAGGTGTCGTCCATCCAGGGTTACCTGGAACTGCTCAACCACGACCGGGCCGAAGTCCTGACCCTTCGCCACGAACTGCTGATTCCCGTCACCAGCTTTTTCCGGGATCCGGAGGCCTTTTCGGCGCTGGCTCAGCAGGTCGTCGAGCCGCTCGTGGCCAGCCGAGAAGCCGGTCAGACCCTGCGCGTCTGGTGTGCGGGTGTGTCCACCGGTGAAGAAGCCTATTCGGTGGCCATGCTGTTCCTGGAGGCGTTCGAGCAACTCAAGCGCTGGCCGAGTCTGAAAATCTTTGCCACCGACGTCGAGCAGATGAACGTCGAGACCGGGGCGTCAGGCAGCTACCCGGAATCGATCGTGGCCGAAATCACCCCGGAGCGGCTGGAGCGCTTCTTTCACAAGAAGGGCAACCACTACGTGGTCAAGAACGAGTTGCGCCAGTGCATCGTGTTTGCCCGCCACAACCTGCTGAGCGACCCGCCATTCACCAAGATGGACCTGGTGGTGTGCCGCAACGCGCTCATCTACTTTCGCAGTCCGGCACAGGCCAAGGTGCTGCACCGCCTGCATTACGCCCTCACGCGCCGCGGCTACCTGTTCCTGGGCAGCAGCGAAACGCTGGGCGATCTGCAGCGCGACTTCAACACCCTCAGCGCTCGCCAGAAGATCTGGCAGGTGACCCGGCCTGCGACGCCTCCGCTCGAACTGAACCGGACAACGGCCGGCGCCAGTGCCCTGAATCTGAGCCAGACCCGGCCCGCCGCGACCCGCACACGCCGCATGAGCCAGGATGCGGTGGAAATGGGCCAGCAGGCCCTGATGCAGGCGTTTGGCCCGCCGCCGGCGGTCTTGCTGAATGCGGCACACGAACTGGTGCATGCCTTCGGCAACATCACGCCGTTTGTGAAGATACGCGAGGGGCAGATCACCCTCGACATCAACCGCATGCTGCCCGACCCCCTGATTCCGGTCGCGGCGGCGGTGCTGTTCAAGAGCGCCCGCGAAGGCGGTCGCATCACTTCCGATGCGGTGCGGGTGCCCTTGCAGGACATCGCCGGCGACCCGGCCCATCCCGAAGGCGCACACCAGTTCGTCAAGCTGACCGCCATGCCGGCCGGCGATCTGGACGGTGAACGGCAGACGCTGCTGGTGTTCGAGCGGCTGAACGTGGCGGAAAAACCCGACCAGCCGGCATCGCTCGACCTGGCCAGCGAGACCACCGAACGCATCGAAGCGCTGGAGCACGAACTGTCTGCCACCCGCGAGAGCCTGCAGGCCACGATCGAGGAACTGGAAACATCCAACGAAGAGCTGCAGGCCACCAACGAGGAGATGATGGCTTCGAACGAGGAGCTCCAAAGTTCCAACGAGGAACTGCAGTCGGTGAACGAGGAACTCAACACCGTCAACGCCGAATACCAGGAAAAGATCGACATCCTCAACCGCATCAACGCCGATCTCGACAACCTGACCAAGGTGGTGGCCACCGGCACGGTGTTCGTGGATGACGAATTGCGACTGGTCCGCTTCAGTCCGGAGGCGGCCGGGATTTTCCGCCTCCGCGACAGCGACCTGGGGCGGCCGCTGGAAGACCTGAACCACCATCTGGATTACCCGGGTCTGCTGGCCGATCTGAAGGCCACGCTTCACAACGGCCAGATGCTCAGCAAGGACGTGGACGGTGCCGAGGGGCGCCGTTTCATGGTGCGCATGCTGCCCTATCACATCCCTTCCACGTCGGCTCGTGGCGTCGTGATCAGTTTCGTCGAGGTGACCAAGCTGCACCAGGCCCTGCAGCGCCAGCAACTGGTGATCGACGCGCTGGGCGAACACGTGGCGGTCCTCGACACACAGGGTGACATCGTCATGGTGAATCAGGCCTGGCGTACCTTTGCGGCCTGCAATGGCGATGCCGCCCTGCAAAGCACCGGCGTGGGGGCGAACTACCTTGATGCCTGTCGCCAGGCCATGGCATCAGGCGATGCCTATGCCCGAACCGCCGCCGAAAGCCTGGCGCGTGTGCTGCGTGGCGAACTCAGGACCTTCACCCTCGAATACCCCTGCGATGCGCCCGATGAACCCCGCTGGTTCGTGATGCACGTGGCGGCCCTGGGCGGCGCACAGCCGGGCGCGGTGGTGAGTCACGTCAACATCACGGGTTGGCGCCAGCAGGCGGCGGCGTCACATGGCCGCTGACCCCACCCGCCCACCGCTGGACCCGCTGGAGGCCTTGCGGGCCAAGGCCGAGGCCACGCTGGGCTTTGGCAAGCCATCGGCCGACCGGTCCGTCGAGGCGTCGCTGATCCTGCACGAGGAACTGCTGCAACAGAACGAGGAACTGCGCGCCGCGCAGCGGGACAACCGACGCCACTCGGCGCTTTACCGCCTCCTGTTTGATGCCTTGCCGATGGCCGCTTTCGTGGTGGATGGCGAAGGCCGGATGCGGGACTTCAACGTGCAGGCCCGTGACTGGCTACAGACCGATGGGGCGGTTCCCCTGCGCGACGACCCCTACCGGTTGCTCAACGCACTCATTCGCCCGGAGCGTTCCCGTTTGCAGGCGGCCTTGCGAAGACAGGACAACCGTTTCGAGCGCAAGGCGCTTCGGCTTCAGGTTGCGGCAGGCGAAAGCCGCCGAGTCGATCTGCTGATGGTCAGGCTGCCTTCGGATGGAGCGGTGGAAACCGGCTATCTGATCCTGCTGACCGACCGCACCCGTGAGCACGCGGCCCACATCGACCAGCAACTGCTGCAGTCGTTGCTCGACAGCAGCCAGGCCTACATCTATGCCGTGGACACCGATGGCCGTTTGCTGGTGGCCAATCAGGCGCTGATACAGGCCGTGGGCAAGCGGCGCGACGAAGTCGTGGGCATGAAACGCGAGCAGTTCTTTCCGTTGCGCGACTGTCTGGAATACGCCCAGCACGACCAGCAGGTGATCCGGACAGGCCAGCCGATCCAGATTCAGGAGGTGCGCCACATCGGGGTCGAGCGACAGGTCTTCGAGTCCCACAAGTTTCCGCTGTTCGACGAAAACCGCCAGGTGGTGGCCGTCGGCGGCATTTCGCTGGATGTCACCGGGTCGGTGGAAGCGCAGCAATGGCAGCGCATCAGCGAGATGGTGTTCCAGCGTTCGCGCGAAGCCATCATGGTCACCGACGAAAAGGGCTGCATCATTCGGGTCAATCCGGCGTTCACCCTCATGTCGGGGTTTTCCGAGCAGGCCGTGATCGGTCGCCGCATGAGTTTGCTGCACTCGGGTGTCCACGATCAGGCGTTTTACGAAGGGATGTGGGCCGACATCCGCCGTGAGGGTTTCTGGCAGGGTGAGCTGGTCAACCGCACCGCCACGGGCGAGTCTTTCGTCGTGTGGGCCAGCATCAACGCGCTGCGGGACGACAAGGGCAAGCTCATCGGCTACATGTCGGTGGAAACCGATGTGACCGAACTCCACAACGTGCGCAAGGCCTTGTTGAGCCAGGCCACCACCGACCACCTCACCGGTCTGCCCAACCGGGCCATGTATCTGGAGCGGCTCGAACACCACATCCAGCTGGCCAAGCGTTCCAGGCTGCCCTTTGCCGTGCTCTTTGCCGATCTCGATCACTTCAAGGAAGTCAACGACACCCAGGGGCATGACGTGGGCGACGATCTGCTGCGCCAGATTGCCCGCCGGCTGCGCGATGCGTTTCGCGAGCAGGACATGGTGGCCCGCCTGGGTGGCGACGAATTCGTGGCCTTGCTGCCCGGTACCGACCGTGAACAGGCCGAGCGTCTGGCGCGCCGCTTGCTCACCATTCTGCGTGCCCCACTGGCCTTGCAGAATCATCAGGGTTACGAGCCCCGGGCCTCGGTGGGGCTGGCGATGTACCCGGATGACGGTGAAACCGCCGAGGAGCTGATGAGCAAGGCCGATCAGGCCATGTATGCGGCCAAACGGGCGGGCCGCAACCAGCAGCAGTTTTTTGACAGCGCGCTCGACCAGCGCTCCCGCGAACTGTTCAACCTTCACGTCGACCTGCGCGTGGCCCTGACGCAGGATCAGCTGCGGGTGTTCTGGCAGCCCAAGTTCCGGCTCGACACCATGGCCCTGGTCGGTGCCGAGGCCCTCGTTCGCTGGGCGCATCCGGTCAATGGTCTGCTCGGTCCCAGGTCTTTTCTGCACGTGGCCGAGCAGTATCAGATGATTCGCGAGATCGACCGCTGGGTGTTGAAGCAGTCCTTGCTGCAGGTCTCCCGGTGGCGTGACCAGGGCCGCTGGCCAGCCGATTGGCGCCTGTCGGTCAACATGGATGCCAACCATTTCATGGCCGGGGACTGGATGGCTCACCTCGAGGGTGCCCTCACCGATGCCAGGCTCGATCCGCAATGCCTCGAAGTGGAGCTGACCGAAACCGTCTGCGCCTACAGCACGCCCGAATCGCTGGCCGGTCTGAGCCAGCTGCGCGAGCTCGGTGTGCGGCTGAGCATCGACGATTTCGGGACGGGGTATTCCAACCTGGCCTATCTCAAGACCCTGCCGGCTTCGGTGCTCAAAATCGACCAGAGCTTTGTCCGCGGCATGACCGATCAAGAAGACGACCTGGTGCTGATCCGGACCATGATCGAGCTGGGCCAGAAGCTGGGTTTCGATGTGCTCGCCGAAGGCGTCGAGACCGAGCAGCATCGCCGGACCCTGATGCAGATCGGCTGCCAGCTCGGTCAGGGGTACCTCCTGAGCCCTCCCGTGAGTGGCGAGGAGTTCGAGCGCCGGTTTCTGCCTTCGGTGGCCTAGAGCTGAAATTCAACTAACCAGCGTACAAATCAATCACATCCCGCATGCCAGCCGCTGACCCCACCACCACATCAGCCACCCAAGTGCCAAACCCACCATGGGCATTGACAGCCTGAACCCAAAGGTCCAATGCGGCACGTTTTGCCTGATCCTGAGGTGAGTTTTGCCCCTTCACTTCCAGCACCAACGTCTTGCCAGAGGTGTACCGCACCAAGAAGTCGGGGATGTACTTGCGCTTCGACCCGTTCCATAGGTACATGATGTTGAACCCAAGGTGGTCGTTTTTCGCCCATGCAGCCACCTTGGGGTGGCTTTCACAGATGTTTGCCGCGTACTTCTCCCAGCCGCTGTCGACCACGATGTGACTGATCTGTGAGTGTTGGGTGGGCTCTGCCACCTTGGTGGTGTACCAAGTGCGCATGTCGCGGGTTGAGCCGATGGGCTGTTCGCCATCAAACACGGGCTCCAGTCGCAGTGTGTTCTGCTCCAGCACGTACTTCATCAAGTGCTGGGTGATCCGGTCGATGTGCAGAGAGAACAGTATCCGCTTGCGCAGTGGGTCTTGATGGAACAGCGAGGGGATCTCAATCATGTCTGATGCCAGGAACGTCTCTACGTGCCGCACCAGCTGAATCAACAAATACTCGCGCTGCCCCTTGAACTGGTCCTGCAGCTGCTCGAACGCTCGTTGCGCTGCCTTGAACACCAGCCGCTGCAGACGGAACTCATCAGGTAGCTTTTCCAGGTCGATGCTGACCACCTGGCTCCAGGCCGCAGCACCGCCAAGGGCGGGTGCAATGTCAGCATGCAGGGCAATGGCACTTGGATCTATCGTCAGGGGCGTGATCTTGCTCCACTCCACCACCAGTTGAGGCCGGACCACCTGGTCGACCCGCAAAATGTTGGGCCATTTGATCTCGTGGGTGTTGCGGGCTGACAGTGACTCGACCTGTGTGCTGGGCTTGGGTGGTGGCGGGCTCAGACCGCCTTCACCAGGCTGTAGCGCAATCGACAAGGGCACCCCGAACACGTTGACGAATTCGGGCAGATACAGCCCGTTGTCGTCCATGTCGTAGGACACCCGGCGAAGGCCACGCCCGATCACTTGCTCGCAAAGCAACTGGCTGGTGAACGCTCGCAGTCCCATGATGTGGGTCACGTTCTTGGCATCCCAGCCCTCCGACAGCATGGCCACCGAGATGACGTTCTGCAAGTCCTGGCCAGGCTGGTCACGCTTGCCCACGGTGTCCACCAACTCGCGCAACAGCTCTTCCTTCTTCAAGTCTCGCAGCCGCTCCTTGCGGTCTGCCGGGATTCGGGCCGCTTGCACAATGTGCTGCAGGCGCTGGTCATAGTCTTTGTCTGAAGTTGCAGCCTCACCGATTTCCGCTTTCTCCAGCACTCTTGAGTCCACACGCAACGTGCGCTCGGGCGCCTGCAACTCAGGCCAGTGGGCTTTGCCGGTGTTGAAGAAGTGCTCGACCCTGGCGGCGGTTTCCGTGCGGTTGCACACCGTCAGCAACACGGGGGGCGATGTGTGCCCAGCTTCACGCCACTGGCGAGCGGTTTCCCGCCAATCTGCGCCCAGCAGGGTGTACGCCTGCTGCACCAGGGCAGGCAGAGGTTCCTGGGGTTCGGCTCCGCGGCGGTTCAAATCCTCTGCCACCTCGGGTTCACGGTACAGGTGGTACAGCTTGGGGCGCAGCGTTGCACTGTTGGGCAGGGCATCGTCTCGTACCACCACGCGGGGGGTCTTGACCAGGCCCGCCTCGATCGCGTCGTTCAAACCAAAGTCAGACACCACCCACGAGAACAACCCTGCTTCGGTGTTGGTACGCCCAGTGGGCGCAAAAGGTGTTGCCGACAAGTCAAAACATCTGCTGATTCGTCTGGTTTTGTGAATGCGGTCTAGCCCCTCTATCCAGCGCGTAGCCTCGTCCAGATCCAACCCCAGGGCATCGGCCTCTGCCTTGCTGATCTTGATGTCTGCGGGCTTGCGGTAAGCGTGGTGGGCCTCGTCGTTGATGACCAAAATGTCTTTGTGCGTCGCCAGCTTGCCCAGCACGCGCCGGGTGAATGCCTCGTCCCCTTCTGCGCCTTTTTTGACTACCGAGCGGTCCTGCTGCTTCAGGGGCATCAGGGTGTGCCAGTTCTCGATCAGGATGTCCGCTTGGTTCAGCTTTTGCCGCAATGACTCCGACGGGCACAGCACGAAGCTGTCGTAATAGTTCGCCGGGTCACCCGGTTGCAGCACGCGCAAACGGTCTTTCACCGTCAGGCCGGGCGCCACCAGGAAAACGGCTGACGAATATTTGCGGGGCGACTTGGGGTAGGTCAGCGCATTGAGCACCTGCCAGGTGATGGTCAGCGCCATGACCGTGGTTTTGCCTGAGCCGGTCGCCATCTTGTTGCACAGCCGCTCGAATGGGCCACCATCGCCGGGGACGAAAATGCCCTGCCGGTATTCAGGCGCTGCCTCCAGGTGCCAGATCAGGGTCTCGATCGCCTCTAGCTGGCAGAAGTAGAACGGGTACTGCCTGCCCGAAACGCGGTCGGGGTCCCACCAGTGGTTCAGCAGTTCGACCGTCACGGCGGTGGCGCCGGGCCAGCCAGCGGCCCGCCACTGGGCCACACGTTGCCGAATGTCGTCCACCAGCGGTATGGACTCCAGCCGCCGGGTGTTTTCTCGGGTGTCGATGATTTCGTAGCCCGCAGGGCGCCTGTTGGGCACCAGACGCAGCGTGCGGTCGGTGTTCTCCGCCCAGTGCTGGGCAGGCTCCACAAACGGGCTGTTGATGATGAGCGATGCAGGGGCTGTCATGTCCACCCCGGTTACGCCACAGTGCTTGCCGAAGCCAGCTTCATGACCTTGAGCGATTCAATACCCCGGTCGTCCACGATCTTGACAGCCACGGTGCGGTTTTGGCCTGCCTCGAAGGGCAATGACACGGTGCCAGTGAAATGCTTGAGCAACGACTCGTCCAGCTCTGCACGGATGTTTTTCTTCAGTTTCATCCAACCCTCGTCCTTGCCGGCCATGGGAAAGAAGAACTGATGCGGGAACAGGCTGCGCCCGTCATAGTCAGTGTCAAGCGACCAGGCCGCAATCTTGCCCTTACCACCCGACACCAGCTCGCCCTTGGTGGTGTCGAAATAGTCGAAGCCATTGACCTCCACCACCCATTTGCCATCTTTCTGCTGGCGCAGCTCCACATCGGGTTGACCCATGAGCCAGAAGCTCTGGTTGCTGGAACGGGCCTTCTTCAGGTCGTCGGTCAGCAGATCGGTGTTCATCTGCGCCTTGAGCGCAGTGATGCCCTTGAGGGCGTCGATGTCCTTGGCCGCCTCGGGGTCGAAGGTGAACGCGCAAAAAACGATCATCTTGGGACGGGGGAACAGCTCGCCTGCCTCGTTCAGGGCCTGTTCCACCTGGCGCTGCTCCAGCGCACCATGCTCGGGGCCAAAGCTGACCACTACACGCTCGCCGCTGTCCAGATGCCCGCTGGCGTGCAGGCACACCGAGCCGGGCAACACCTCCAGTTCGGCGAACTTGAGCATCTGCCCGCCTTTGCCGCGAATGCCGGTTTTGAGCAATTCGTCGCGCCAACTGTGCTGTCGGCTGGTGGCACCACTGCGGGCCACTGCCGCATCGGCTTCCATCTGGGTGCCCTGGGCATTTGATTCGTCCAGCGAGAGCACGGTTGGGAACGGCACGGCCTCTACAGTGAAGGGGCCGGTGATGCGCAACTTGTCTTTCGCCACCTCCGGCTTGTCGTACAACGTTTCGTTGTCCGCGTTGTTCGCGATGCTGCGGTCCATTTCTTCCTGCATCTTCTGGCGAGCGTTATGGAACGCATCAAATGCAGCGCGGGATGAGGCGGACCAGCTGTCCGGAAACTCGAAAGGCACTTCCCATTCCAGCAGCTCCTGCCCCTTCAGGCCCACCACCAGTTTTTGGCCTTTACGCACGCCTTCTGTCACCTCGAAGGGCTGGCCTGGCGCCTCGGATTGCAGTGCCAGGTTCAATTCGCCCAGCGCCCGCTCGATGGCTGGGTGCATGCGGTCGTAAATGCTGTCGATCTCGGGGTTGTTGGCGATCGACTTGAGCGTGACATGGGGCACGGTCTTGTAAATAAAACCGCCTTTGAGGCCTTCGTGGGGGTAGCGAAGCTGGTAGTAGTCAAACGACGAGGTCATCAAGCGCTGCTTGGCCAGCGTGATGGCGACACGGGAAGTGTCGCAAGTGATCCAGCGGCGTCCCCATTTTTCGGCAACGTAGGCTGTCGTACCCGAACCGCAGGTTGGGTCCAGTACGAGATCGCCGGGGTCGGTGGTCATTAGCATGCAGCGTTCAATGACTTTTTCATTGGTTTGAACAACATAAGTTTTTCTTGTGCTTGTGAAGCCAGCCACTCCGGTATCAGTCCATACATTAGTACGCGGGAAGGCTGTGAAATCATCAAAATAGCGTTTGTAACGCAAACTGTTGCCGGAAGTCAGAAGCCTCGATGATTTACTTAGGCGGTACATACCGGTAGTCGATGTTGACCAATAACGAGCATTAGACGTGTATGCAATGCCTTGATAATCAATCACTTCAGAAAGGCTGTAATGTGATGACGTTAAATCGCTAGCCGCGAAATAGCGAGAACCCTTCAAATCTTCCTCTTTTATTTGGCTTAAACGAATGCCTTTTCCAGAGGCTGTTGTTGCAAAGTTGTACCCAGAGCCACCGCTTCCACCAAGTTCTTTCACTTCATAAAGCGGCCTGTACTTCGCTAACGATTTATCTTTTGCATACCACAAGATGTCGTCGTTCACTACAGGAAGCATCCCGCTACCCTGAGTACTGGTGGTGACGTAGGCAATCTGGGCAAGATAGTTTTCTGATCCAAAGACTTCATCTAGAAGCTCTCGAACGTGGTGCAAGTTCTCATCCGAGATTTGTACAAACACGCTACCGGTTTCGTTCAGCAGCTCACGCGCCAGCAGCAACCGATCGCGCAAATACGTCAGATAGGAATGGATGCCCAACTCCCAGGTGTCCCGAAACGCCTTGATCATCTCAGGCTCTTGGGTCAAGTCCGCATCTGAGCGGTCCTTCACGTCGCGCTTACCCACGAACGGCTGGAAGTTGCTGCCGTACTTGATGCCGTAGGGCGGGTCGATGTAGATCATCTGCACCTGCCCGGCCATGCCCTCTTTCTTTAACAAGCTGTTCATCACCAGCAAGCTGTCGCCCGCCACCAGCCGGTTGGCCCAGCCGCGGTCGTGCTTGTAGAAGTCCAGTGCGGTGTGCAGGGGCACGCTCTCGAACGGCGCCTCGAACAGGCCCGGCTGAAAACCACCCGCCTTGGCCTTGTCGTCTTTTTTGCCCTGTCGCTTGCTGACCGCTGACAAGATGCTCATCGCGTCGATACGCTCGTGCACATGCAGGCTGACCGTGTCCACCTCGAAGCTGGTGCGCTCTGCCTTGCCAGTCCACTGCAGGTGGGGGGCGCTCATGCGTTTGATGGCTTCGAGCGCTTCCCGCTCAGGGCTTTTCTGCGACGGTTTGGCCAATCGCTGGCGCAGGTTCGTCACCACTTCCCGCATCGCAGCCATGTCTTGACCCGCCAGCGCGTGATCCAGCCATGCGAGGATTTCGTTGCGTTGCTGCTCATCATGGGCAGCTCCGTCGGCCAAGGCGCTGTCGAGCAAGGCCTCTGCCTGGGCCCGGGCGCTGTCGAACTGCAGGGCGGGGTCCAGGTGCGGGTCGTAAGACCAAGCCGTCTTGGGCTGCTCGGGGTCGCTGTCCTTGTTCACCAACCCCACCTCGGGGTTGTTGACCCGCCGGTCTGGGTGTCGGTAGCTGATGACTTGAGGCTCCGCCTGAGTGGAAGCGCCAGATGGCTTAGACGCTGATTTGGGAGCCGGCCTGGATTTCGGCGGGCTCGCCGTGAGCGCTGGGGTGATGGCAGGCGCGGCCAGATCGAAATCGGGCCGTGTTTCACCGGTGGCACGGGCCGTGGCCCCGCCGCGCCCTCGCCCTTTTACAACCAGGCCAACCGCAAGCAACGCTTCTCGGGCAGCCAAGAATTCAGCTTCGCTCGCAGCCAATCTTTCGGCTTCGCATGCATCGACAAACTGTTGCAGCAAGGACTGGTTACCCACTGCGGAGCAGTCTTGAGGAAGCAGGTTGAGCAGCAGGGCTTGGTGGCGTTGCATGTTTGTTGTCTTCAGCTATGGTTTTTCACGGCTCAGTCTGTTTTTACCGGCGAGGTTTCGGCAAGGTGCGTTTTGGCATCAACCGATCGCACATGGCGGTTGCCCATGAGGATGTGAAGCATGTGGCACAGACGGAATTATTCACCTGCTGCCTTCGCAGCTTTTCGGTTGGCAACGAAGGGCAGCTACTACGGGGATACACCGTTTCGAACTCGGCGCTCATCGTTGCCAGCAAGCTGTCGATCATCGCGCTCAGTTTGCGCAGGGGGTGTTTCGCCGGTACCCGGTCTTCGAGGCCAATGTAGCTGAACATCGCCCCCTGAAAGTTCTGCGTGCCTCTCATCTTCGGTGTCTTGTGCCTTGTCGTCGCCGTGGCTCACATGGTACCGGTAGCGGCACTGGCCGCCGGGGATTTTTTCAACGGCTTGCTAGTGTCCGTCGCTCGGGGCGCGGCTGAAGCGGTTGTTTTCGTCGACCAGACGCTGCAGCAACTGCATGAACGTGCGTTGCTGGGCCGCATTCAGCGGCGCGAGGATGAGGGCCTGTGTTCGAGTCACCGCTGGTTCGGCTTCGGCCAGCAGTTCGAGGCCACTGCGGGTGAGGTGGAGCAGACGCACCCGCCGGTCTTGTGGCGAGTGTTGTCGCTCCAGCAGGCCGCGTGCTTCCAGGCGATCCACCACGCCCGCTGTGGTCGAGGTGTCCAGGGCGATCAGTCGGGCCAGGCTGCGCTGGTCGGTGCCTGGCTGGTCGCGAACGGTGAGGAGGGCGCCATACTGCAGCGGCGTGAGGTTGAGGGTTTCCAGCTCCTGATGGAAGATGCCCACGGAAATCTGGTGCAGCCGCCGGATCGCATGACCCGGCAGGCGGTTGAGCTCGGTGGGATTCACTGAAGGCGTTTCAGGCATAAGCAGCAGTCTAGGGGATTTTGTTGCACAGCCAGACCCAGGTGCTTGCAAACCAGGCGATTCATGACTACACTAATCGTCAGTGTACTGATTTTTGCCATTCACTTCACCATTCGGAGACCACCCATGCATCCTTCTTCCTCTCAGCAGCTGCCCGTGCTTGTGGCTGGCGGCGGTATCGGTGGACTGGCCGCCGCCCTGGCCCTGGTCAACCAGGGCTTTCAGGTGCAGGTTTTCGAGCAGGCGCCCGAAATCGGTGAAATCGGTGCCGGCATCCAGCTGGGCCCCAACGCCTTTCATGCCTTTGACGCCCTGGGCGTGGGCGACAAGGCCCGCGGGCGTGCGGTCTACACCGACTTCATGGTGATGCACGATGCCATCGACGAATACCAGATCGGCAAGATCGAGACCGGGGAAGCCTTTCGGCAGCGTTTTGGCAACCCCTATGCCGTGATTCACCGCGCGGATGTGCACCTCTCCCTGTTCGAGGGGGCGGTGGAAACCGGCCAGGTGGCGTTTTTCACCAACACCCGCATCGAACAGATCGAGCAGGACGAAGCCGCCGGGACCGTCACGGCCATCGACCAGACGGGCAAGCGCTGGGTGGGCCAGGCCCTGATCGGGGCAGATGGCGGCAAGAGCGTGGTGCGGACCCAGTATGTGAACGATCCCCCGCGCGTGACCGGGCATGTGGTCTACCGGGCCGTGGTGGACAAGGCCGACTTTCCGGAAGACCTGCGATGGAACGCCGCCAGCCTGTGGGCCGGGCCCAAGTGCCATCTGGTGCATTACCCGCTTCGCGGGGGTGAGCAGTACAACGTGGTGGTGACCTTCCACAGCCGTCAGCAGGAACAGTGGGGCGTGACCGATGGTTCCAAGGAGGAGGTCGAGAGCTATTTCCAGGGGATTTCACCCAAGGCGAGGCAACTGATCGACCTGCCCAAAAGCTGGAAGCGATGGGCCACCGCCGACAAGGACCCGATCGACACCTGGGTCTTCGGGCGGGTCTGCATTCTGGGCGATGCCGCCCATCCCACCACCCAGTACATGGCCCAGGGGGCCTGCATGGCCATGGAAGACGCCGTGACGCTGGGCGAGGCCTTGCGTGTGACCGGCAAGGACTGGTCGGCGGCGCTGGCGCTGTACCAGAAGAACCGGGTGCCCCGCACCGCGCGCATCGTGTTGAGCAGCCGGGAAATGGGCCGCATCTACCACGCCAGCGGGGTGGAGCGTCTCGTGCGCAACAGCCTGTGGAAAGGACGCAGCCAGGATCGCTTCTATGATGCGATGGAATGGCTGTACAGCTGGAACGTGAGCAACTGCCTGCAACAAGGCTGAACGGAGACCAACATGCAAGAACTGGGACGACTGGAAGACCTGCCGCAGGACTACCGAGACGAACTCAAAGCGCTGAATCTGGTGCCACTGTGGCCCAGCCTGCGCGGGGTGCTGCCGCCTCATGTGCCCACGCGACAGACCCGTGCCACCCACTGGCCCTATGCCAGTCTCAAGCCTTTGCTGCTGAAAGCCGGCGAACTGACCCCGATTGAAAAGGCCGAGCGCCGAGTGCTGGTGCTGGCCAACCCTGGTCACGGGCTGGAAAAAATGCAGGCCAGCGCCGCCATGTACCTGGGCATGCAGTTGCTGCTGCCGGGGGAATGGGCGCCCAGCCACCGCCACACCCCCAACGCGGTGCGCATGATCGTGGAAGGCGAAGGTGCCTACACCACCGTGGACGGTGAAAAGTGCCCGATGAGCCGGGGCGACCTGATCCTCACCCCCACCGGCCTGTGGCACGAACACGGCCACGACGGCACCGAGCCCGTGGTGTGGCTGGACGTTCTCGACCTGCCGCTGGTCTACTACATGGAGGCCAGCTACCACATCAACGGCGAGCGCCAGCAGGTTCAACCCGGCCGTGGCGATCGCGCCTGGACCCGTTCGGGTGTGGTGCCGACCCCGGTGTTCCAGCGCAGCGACAAACGCTACCCCATGCTGCGCTACCCCTGGGCCGACACCCGCGCCGCCCTGCTGGCCCTGGCCGATGACCAGCCGGCGCAGGCATGCGTGCAGGTCACCTACGTCAACCCCGAAACCGGGGAAGACGCCGAGAACATCCTGGGCTTCTACGCCCTGATGCTCAAACCCGGCCAGACACTGCGTCTGCCCGCCCGATCGCCGGCGCAGGTGTTCCACCAGATCGAAGGCCGTGCCGAAGTGAGTGTGGATGACGCCGGGCAGGCTTTCACCCTGGTCGAAGCCGACACCTGCTGCGCCCCGGGCTACACCGCTGTCACGCTCCGCAACCTGAGTGCCGATCAGCCCGCTTTCCTCTTCATGGCCGACGAGTCGCCGCTGCACCGTAAACTGGGCGTGTACGAAGTTCGCGCCTGAAACCCTGAGCCCCAAACCCCAACCATGGCCCACTACCTCTTCTCTCCTCCAGCCGTCCCCTCCCTGCCCATCCGGGGGACCACCGCGCGCTTTCCCATCAACCGGATTTTCTGCGTGGGACGCAACTACCACGCGCACGCCATTGAAATGGGGCGTCCGGTCGATAAAAGCGTCGAAAACGCGTTCTACTTCACGAAATCGCCCGGCACACTGGTCGAAAGCGGTGCCACCATCCCGTACCCGCCGCGGACGCAGAACTACCACTACGAAATGGAACTGGTGCTGGCCATTGGCAAGTCCGGCTTCCGCGTGAGCGAGGCCAACGCCCACGAGCTGGTGTACGGCTACGCCGCCGGTCTGGACATGACCCGCCGCGACCTGCAACTGGTGGCGCGCGACAAGGGCCGCCCCTGGGACACGGGCAAGGACATCGAGAACGGCTCGGTGTGCACGGAAATCGTCCCCATGGAAGGGGTGGTGGTGAGCCAGGGCGGGATCGCCCTGGAGGTCAATGGCATCACGAAGCAGTCGTCCAATGTGGACAAGCTGATCTGGAACATCCGCGAAATCATCGCCGACCTTTCCACCTATTACCACCTGCAGCCTGGCGACCTCATCTACACCGGCACGCCCGAGGGCGTGGGTGCCGTGGTGTCGGGCGACCGCATCACCGGGCGTGTGGAAGGCATTGCCGAGATCGCGCTCCAGATCGGCCCGGCCGAGTGAGGCCCACCCCATGAAACTCTACAACTTCTGGCGCAGCGGCACCTCCCACCGCACCCGCATTGCCCTCCACCTCAAGGGGCTGAGCTACGACTACGTGGCCGTGCACCTGGGCAAGAACCTGCACCTCACCGGTGAATTCAAGGCCCTCAACCCGCAGCAGCTGGTGCCCGCCCTCCAGATCGACACCGATCCGGGTGAAGCGGTGCTCATCCAGTCGCCGGCCATTCTGGAGTGGCTGGAAGAGGCATACCCCACGCCCGCGTTGCTGCCAGCCGATCCGGTCGGGCGCCAGCGGGTCCGGGCACTGGCCGCGATCGTGGGCTGCGACATCCACCCCATCAACAACAAGCGCATCCTGGACTACCTGCGACAGACGTTCGGGGCCGACGAAGCGGCCATCAACACCTGGTGTGGCACCTGGATTTCTGCGGGTTTCGACGCCTACCAGGCCTTGCTGGCTGCGGATGTGAATCGGGGTCGATTCAGCCACGGCGACACCCCCACGCTGGCCGACTGCTATCTGGTTCCACAGCTGGAGAGTGCCCGTCGGTTCAAGGTCGACCTGAGCCCTTGGCCGCTGCTGCTGGAGGTGGAGGCGGCTTGCATGACGCTAACCGCATTCATCGATGCCGCACCGGGACGGCAGCCCGACGCCGCTTGAAAAAAGCACGGGGCAGCGCACAATAGGCCCATGAGTTCCCGAACCGACGCTCCGCCCGACAACCTGCTCCATGACCCGCTCACCGGCCTGCTCAGCCGTGCGGCTGTGCTGGAGGCGCTCAACCGGGCGCTTTCGATGGCGGACCGTCTCCAGCATCCCGTGACGGTTCTGTTCCTGGCAATGGACGATCCAGAACGCTGGCACAAGCTGCCTCCGACCGAAGCGAATGCCCTGGAGCAGGCGCTCGCGACCCGACTGGGCGCCAGGATCCGCACACACGATGTGCTGGGACGCTGGTCGGCCGGGCAGTACCTGGCGGTGTTGCCCGATGCCGATGTGCCCAGCGCTCTGGTACTGGCCCAAGACCTGCAGTCACTGCTGCCCTTGCCTGGACATGCCGACCTCACGGTCAGCATCGGGGTTCATGGGCGCTTGCCGTCGGCACGTGCCAGCCTGTATGGCCGGGCCGGTGAAATGGTGGTGGCTGCCCAGCGAGCGTTGGAAACCACGCTGGGCGACAGGCCGTCCCGTCTGGTCATCGAACCCGCCCCCAACGTCACGGCCTGAATCAGCGCCGCGCGGCCCACTGGACCAGCGCATCCAGGGCGGGGCGTGCAGCGCGGGCGTTGGGATGGTTGACGATAGCGACCAGCACCAGCCGTTGCCCATCGGGCCGGTGCACATAACCCGCCAGCGCCTGCACATCGCGCAGGCTGCCGGTTTTCAGGTGCGCCAGGCCTTCGCCCATCGGGCTGCGACGCAGGGTGCCATCCAGCCCGCTGGCGGGCAGCGATGACATGAGCTCCGGCATCATCGGCGACACATAGGCCACCTGCAGCAGCCGTGCCAGGGCCTCCGCGGTGATGCGAGCCTCTCTGCTGAGCCCGGCGCCGTTGTCCACCAGCGGGGGTGGCACCCCCGCCCCCACGCGCTGCACCCACCAGTTTGCGATGCGTTGCCGTGCCCCTTCGAAAGTGGCCGGCGTGCCCGGTGTGCTGGCGGCCAGCGCGAGCATCAGGTGTTGGGCCATCACGTTGTTGCTGAACTTGTTCACGTCCCGCACCACCTCGGTCAGGGGCGGTGATTCCAGCACCAGCCGCTCCATGGCGTCGGGGGGCGTGACGCCCGGCCGCACCTGCCCATCCAGCTGACCGCCAACCGCCTGCCACATCCCCAGCACGGCGCGCGCGGTCATCCGGTCAGGCTCCGGGTGCGCCAGCGGCCACTGCCGTTCGCCGCAGGTGGCCGGGTAGGTGCCGGCAAAACGGGGACGCACCGGATCGGTGAAGTCGGCCTTCAGGCTGGCCCGCCAGTCGTTGCACGGCCCGCTGGACAGGGGCACTTCGGTCGGCAACTGCACGCCGGCCATGGGCGGTTCCATGCCCACGCGGGCCACGCCGGCGGCCGGGTCCGGCACAAAGCCGAACACCTGGGCCTTGAAATTCACCAGCAGCGCATCGGGGCTGGCGTTGTAGGGGCGCAGGGGCTCGCCGTCAAAGGCGCCAGGGTCGGTGGACGGTACATCGAAGGCGCTGCGGTCGATGACGATATCGCCCGCCACGCGGTGGATCCCCAGTGCCTGCACACGGCGCATCAGCAGCCACAATGTTTCCGACACCAGCTTCGGGTCACCGCCCCCCCGGAGGTACAGGTGGCCCTGCAGCACCCCGTTCTGCACCGCGCCGCCGGTGTGCACGGTGGTGCGCCACACATGGGCCGGGCCTAGCAGGTCGAGCCCTGCAAAGGTGGTGACCAGCTTCATGGCCGACGCCGGGTTGACCGGTTCGGTCGCCCGGTGGGCCACCCAGGCGGTGGCACCCGGCACGGCGGGCGCCACCACCACCGCGACCGAACTGGCGGGTACCTGCGCGCGCTGCAGCGCCGTCAGCACATCGGCCGGCAGGGCCGATGCCGCCGGCTGGCCCGCCCACAGCGTCAGCAACAGACAAGCCCCCCAGGAGGGCAGGGACAGACCACGGTGAAACAGGGATCGCATGCCGGCATTATCCCGGCGCCCGATAATCGCGGCATGCTTTTCGGATTTCAGCGCCCCGCCCGCCAGACCCTCAGCGCTTTTGACATTGCGTTCATGCGCTTTGTGGGGGCTGGAGTGGTGCTGCGGCCTGTGGGCTGGTGGATGGTGCGGCGGTACCGTGCACAGCCGCCCCGGCCGGCCAGCTGGCTGGGCCTCGTGTTTGGCCTGTCTGCAGCGGTGCGCCAGACCGTGGCCGATGCATCTGCTGCTGTACCCCGATCATGACACCTTCCGCCCAACCCGTCCTGCCCCAGAGAGTGCTGGCGATCGACACCAGCACCGACCGCATGAGCGTGGCCGTGGGGGCTGCTGGCGCCCTCCCACTGGTCCTGCATGAAGCCGAAGGCGGCGCACAGGCTTCCGCCACGCTGATCCCGGTCATCCGGCAACTGCTGTCCTCGGTGGGCTGGCGGGTGGCGGACCTGGATGCCTTGGCGTTTGGCTGCGGGCCGGGCGCTTTCACCGGTTTGCGAACCGCCTGTGCCGTGGTGCAGGGGCTGGCCGTGGCCGGTCGACCGGAGGGCATACCGGTGATTCCGGTCCACACCCTGCTGGCGGTGGCACAGATGGGCCTGGATGCCTGGCTGAACACTCAGGCGCGCTGGCCGGGCGGGCGGATCACGGCCGTGCTCGATGCCCGCATGGACGAGATGTACGTGGCCGATGTCGACGTGCGGGAGCCTGCTCAGGCAGGCGATGGCCGGGTGTTGACGCTGACCCAGCCCGCCCTGCTCTGCGCGCCAGAAGCCCTGGTGACCGTCAGCGGATGGCCCAGGGTGTCGGGCCAGGCGCCCCTGCTGCTGGCGGGCAATGCGGCCGCGGTCTATGGCAGCCGCTGGCCGGCACCCTGGCAGAACGTGCCTCAGGTGGACGCATGGCCCACGGCCGCTGCGGTGCTGCGCCTGAGCGCGCAGTGCTGGATGGCGGACGGCGTGGTGGCCGCAGCCGATGCACAACCACTGTATGTGCGCGACAAGGTGGCACAGACCACCGCAGAACGCGAGCTGCTCAAGGCCGCCAGGGCGGCAGCCACCCAGGGCGTGCAGCCATGATGTGGCCTCGGGGTGCAGGGCACCGGGATCGCCAGGTGGGTTTCGAGCCCGTGACCACGGAGGTGCTGGATCTGATTGCCGAGGTGGAAAAGACCGCTTACGCCCACCCCTGGAGCCATCGCCATTTTGCCGATTCGCTGGCGGGTGGCCACGCCATGCAGATGCTGGTCATGACCCCCGACCCGGTCCGGGACCCGCCTCACTGGGCCCATGCGCCGGCCCTTTCCGATGGCCGCTGGCTGCTGGGTTATCTGGTGGTCATGCAGGGGGTGGATGAAGCGCATCTGCTCAACATCACCACCGTGCCGGTGCATCAGCGTCAGGGCTGGGCGCGTTTCATGCTGCAGGCGTTGCAGTGGTGGGCGCGAGGCCAGGGCGCGCACGCGCTGTGGCTGGAGGTGCGCGCGGGCAATGAGGTTGCCCGTGCCCTGTACGAAGCCGTGGGTTTTGAAGCGGTGGGCGTGCGCAAGGGCTACTACCCCGACCGCGATGCCCGGCGCGAAGACGCCATCGTCATGCGGTGGCGGCTGGACGCATTACACTGATTTCCATGCTGCCCCCTGCCACCCCCCTGCCGGCCATTCCCCGGTTGAGCAACCGCCATCGGGCGATGCTGCTCGAGATGGGGGTGCCCGTGTGGTGGCCCGAGATCGACGAACGGGCTCCTCAAGCACCGCCCGTTGTGGTGGCCCCACCGGTTGCCGCACCCCGTCCCGCGCCGAAGCCCCTGGTCATTCCCATGGTTCCAGCGGCCGATTTCCCCGACCTGGGTGCCCTGGAGGCCGCTGTCCGTGGTTGCGCGCGGTGTGGCCTGTCAAGCAGCCGCCAGTGCGCCGTTCCCGGGATGGGCGATGGCCAGCCGGACTGGCTGATTGTGGGCGAGGCCCCTGGTGAGGAGGAGGACCGGCAGGGCCTGCCATTTGTGGGCCGTGCCGGTCAGCTCCTGGACCGCATGCTGGCCGCCATGGACCTGACGCGTGATCAGAAGGTCTATATCGCGAATGTGATCAAGTGCCGCCCTCCGATGAACCGAAATCCGGACCCGGCGGAAATCGCTGCCTGCAGTCCCTACCTGCTGCGGCAGATCCAGCTGCTTCGACCCCGAATGGTTCTGGCCATGGGGCGTTTTGCTGCCCAGACCCTGCTGATCGAGGGGGGCGTCATGCCGCGCGATGCCATCCGCCAGATGCCGCTGGGCAAATTGCGTGGCGTGGTGCATCTGGCGCAGCTGGGTGGGCATGAGTTGCCGGTGGTGGTCACCTACCATCCCGCCTACCTGTTGCGCAGTCCGGCCGAAAAAGCCAAGGCCTGGGCAGACCTGTGCCTGGCGATGGACACGATGGATCAACGGGCAGGCATGGCTCGGTCGGGGTCGTCACATGGAACGACCCAGGGCTCCGCTGAGGCCGTGGCCGGCAGGTGAAGGTCGTGGACGGTGCCGTGGTGGCCAACGGCTGACTTGCCGTTCGTCAGACCCCGATTCGCCCTTCTTCGACCGCGTGGCAGGCCACACGGATGCCTTGGAACGACAGCAGGTCCGGCCGTTGCGCTTTGCAGCGAGCGTTGGCGTGCGGGCAGCGGGGGTGAAAGGCACAACCACTCGGCGGGTTGAGCGGGTTGGGTACTTCGCCTTGAACCGGTGTTCGTGCACGGCCGGTGTCATGCATTTTTGGGATGGCGTCCAGCAGCATGCGGGTGTAAGGGTGCTGGGGCCGGCTGAACAGCATGGATTGGTCGGCCAGTTCCACCAGACGCCCCAGATACATCACCCCCACCTGGTCGCTCACGTGCCGCACCACGGCCAGATTGTGGCTGATGAACAGGTACGTCAGTCCCTGCTGGCGCTGCAGGTCCTTCATGATGTTGAGCACCTGGGCCTGGACACTCACGTCGAGTGCGGAGGTCGGTTCATCGCAGACCAGAAAATCGGGCTGTGTGGCCAAAGCGCGGGCAATCGAAATGCGCTGGCGTTGCCCGCCTGAAAACTGGTGCGGGTACTTGATCATGTCCAGCGGACTGAGCCCGACCGATTGCAGCAGCTGTCCCACCTTTTCTTTGATGGCGTGGGCGTCTTGCAGCAAACCGTGTTCCCGCAATGGCTCGGCCACGATCTCGGCCACTCGCCAGCGCGGATTGAGGCTGGCATAGGGGTCCTGGAAGATCATCTGGATCCGGCGCCGCAGTTGCCGGCCCTCGGCGGTGGCGTAAGCGGCATGGGCGTCGAGACCGTCAAAAGCGAAACGACCCCGAGTCGGCTGATACAGACCGACCAGAAGACGTGCCACCGTGCTTTTGCCACAGCCGGATTCGCCCACCAGTGCCAAGGTCTGGCCACGCTGGATGTCAAAGCTCACGCCATCGACGGCATGCAGCAGTTGCCGCGGTTTGCGTTCCAGTGCCCGATTCAGCCAGTTCGCCGACACGTCAAATGTCATGGCCAGATCGCGGGCCTGAACCAGCGGATCTTTCGTCAGGGCGTTTGACGGGGCGGTGTCAGCGCAGGCCGAGGATGCCGTTGCAAGGCTCATGGGTGGACCTCCGGTGGGAAAGCCGGGTCTTCATTCAACCAGCAGGCGGCCCGTGTGGCCTTGGCTGGCATGAGCTCTGGTCGTTCCCGGGTACAGCGCAAGAAGGCGTGTTCGCAGCGGGGATTGAAAGCGCAACCCGAGGGAATGGCATTCAGTCGGGGCATGGCGCCATCAATCTGGTGCAGGTGATCCCGGTCGCTGTTCATGTCTGGGATGCAACTCATCAGACCGCGGGTATAGGGATGCGAAGGCTGGTGAATGACCTCGTGAACGGGGCCCATCTCAGCCACGCGTCCTGCGTACATCACCGCCACGCGGTCGCAGGTTTCAGCGATCACCCCCATGTCATGGGTGATCAGCATGACGGCAGCGCCGCGTTCCCTGCAAATGGTCTTGAGCAGGCCGATGATCTGGGCCTGGATGGACACGTCCAGAGCGGTGGTGGGCTCGTCGGCCACAATCAGCCTGGGTTCTGCCGCCAGGGCGAGTGCAATCACCACGCGCTGACGCATCCCGCCGCTGAACTGATGAGGGTAGTGGTCGATGCGCTCTTCCGCGGCCGGGATGCCGGTATCCTTGAGCAGCTGGATGGCCCGCCGGCGTGCCTCGGCAGGGCCGAGCGGAAGATGGGTCGTGATGGTTTCGATGAGTTGCCGGCCGATGGAATACAGGGGATTCAGTGAAGTGAGCGGATCCTGAAAGATGGCACCAATCTGGCGGCCACGGATCTGGCGCATGGCTTCCGGGCGGAGGTTGTCGATGCGGCGGCCTTCCAGCCGGATTTCGCCGCTGGCAATGTGCCCAGGGGGTTCGAGCAAGCCGATGATGGATGCCCCCGTCAGTGACTTGCCTGCACCCGATTCGCCCACCACGCCGAGGATTTCACCCGGGGCAATGTCGAAAGACACGTTGTCGAGCGCCCGCAAGGTGCCACGACGGCCCGGGAACTCAACCACCAGATTCTTGACTTCCAGAAGGCTCATGGCGGGTACCTCAGCGCAGTCGTGGGTTGAGCGCGTCGCGCAGCCAGTCACCCAGCAGGTTGACGCTCAGGGCGATGAGCACCAGCACCATGCCCGGGAAAACCGTGATCCACCATTCACCAGAGAACAGATAGTCATTACCAATGCGGATCAGTGTGCCCAGCGATGGCGAGGTGGGTGGGGCACCGACCCCCAGAAAGGACAACGTGGCTTCGGTGATGATGGCCGTGGCGACCTGAATGGTGGCCAGCACCAGAACCGGGCCGAGCACATTGGGCAGGACATGCTTGCGCATGATGCGCAGTGGGGCAACGCCAATCACCCGCGCAGCCTGAACATACTCCTTCTGTCGCTCGACCAGGGTCGACCCTCTGACCGTTCGGGCATATTGCACCCACCCGGTGAGTGCGATGGAGAAAATCAGGACCCCGAAGGCCAGGGATTCGTGGGCATTCGGAAACATCGCCCTTCCGACGCCGGCAATCAGCAAAGCCACCAGAATGGCGGGGAACGAGAGCATGACATCGCACAGGCGCATCAGCACGGCATCCACCCAGCCCCCCAGAAACCCTGCCAGCAAACCGAGCGTCACGCCGACGAGTACCGATAGAAGAACCGAAGCCAGCCCCACCGCCAGCGAAATGCGAGCCCCGTACATGAGGGCTGACAGGATGTCTCGACCCTGATCGTCGGTGCCCAGCAGGAATTCGATTCGACCGTCCGCATGCCATGCAGGTGGCAGCCGGGCATTGCCAAGTTCCAGAGTGGCGAGGTCGAAAGGGTTGTGCGGCGCCACCCAGGGTGCGAATGCCGCACAGAAAACGCAAACGAAGGCAATGAACGCTGCGCCGATGGCGGTCGGCGAGGAGCGGAAACTGTGGCTGATATCGCTGTCTAGCCAGCGTGACCAGAGATTTTTCATGAGGGGGACCGGTCGGACCGTTCAATGTCCTCCCGCACGGTCCACGCGCAGGCGTGGATCGACGGCGAAGTAGAGCAGATCGACAATCAGATTGATGACCACAAAAATCAGGGCAATCAGACACAGATAGGCGGCCATCACCGGAATGTCAGCAAAGGTGACGGCCTGAATGAACAGCAGGCCCATGCCCGGCCACTGGAACACCGTTTCCGTGATGATGGCAAATGCAATCAGGCCACCCAGTTGAAGGCCGGTGATGGTCATGACGGGCACCAGTGTGTTCTTGAGTGCATGGCCAAAGTGGACCGTCCGGTCGGTCAGACCCCGGGCACGCGCGAATTTGATGTAGTCGGTGCGCAGAACTTCGAGCATTTCGGAACGAACCAGCCGCATGATCAGCGTCAGCTGAAAGATGGCCAGCGTGACCGCCGGTAGCGTGATGTGGTGCCAGCCTTTGGCGGTGAGCAAGCCGGTGGTCCAGCCGCCCAGATGCGTCACCTCGCCACGCCCGAAGCTGGGGAACCAGCCCAGTTGTACCGCGAACACGAGAATCAGCAAGATGCCAATGAGGAAGGTGGGCAGCGACACACCCAGCAGTGACAGCGTCATGAACAGCTGGCTCATGAATGTGCCACGGCGCAGTGCCGCATACACCCCCATCGGAATACCGATGACCAATGCCATGAATGCCGCGACCAGGGCGAGTTCCAGGGTGGCCGGAAACCGCTCGGCAATGAGCTGCGAAACGGGTGTTCCCTGACGCAAACTCATGCCGAACTGGCCTTGCGAGGCATTGAGCAGGAACTGACCAAACTGGACGATCACCGGCTGGTCCAGCCCCAGAGCTTGGCGCATTTCCGCCAGTTCCTCGGCGGTGGCGTCCTGCCCGAGCATTTGCACCACTGGATCGCCCACATACTGGAACAGCATGAAGGCGATCAGGGCCACGGTGACCATGACCAGAACCGCCTGAAACAGGCGGCGGATGATGAACGCGAGCATCCTGTGTCAGTTCACCTTGATCAGACGCCAGTCCAGCCGGTTGTCGGCCCGGTGCACCACACTCACATTTTTCTTGAGTGCCCACGGGATGATCTGGTTGTGCAGCGGGATGTGAGCCACATCGTCGTTTTGCAGTTGCAGCGCTTCGCTCAGGAGGCGGGGCCGAATGAAGGGGTCGGTTTCGGTCTTGGCGCGGTCGATCACGGCGTCCATCCTGGGATTGCTGTAGCGTCCCACGTTGTAGTTGCCATCACCTCCCTGACCCACGGTGCGAACCAGCGACTGCAGGCTGTACAGGGCATCGAAGGTGGGGACACCCCAGCCCAGCATGTAGATGCTGGCTTCGTAGCGCTGGATCATGGGGAAGTAGGTGGCCAGTGGCAGGGTGCGAAGCTTGGCCCGCACGCCCACCCTGGCCCACATGGCGGTGATGGCCTGGCAGATTTGTTCGTCGTTGATGTACCGGTTGTTGGGGCAGGCAAAATCGACCTCGAAGCCGTCTTTGTACCCGGCATCGGCCAGCAGTTTCTGGGCGGCGGCCACGTCAAAGGGGAAGCGCTTGTGTACCGATTCGTTCCAGCCTGCCACCTGGGGTGAGACCAGGGCGCCAGTCACCTGGCTCTGGCCACGCATGGTCACGCGGTGGATGGTCTCGATGTCGATGGCCTGGTAGAGCGCCTTGCGAACTCGCACGTCTTTGAGGGGGTTCTTGCCTTTGACGCTGCTGCCCACCAGTTCTTCCCGGTGTTGGTCCATGCCAAGAAAGATGGTGCGGTTTTCGACACCGTCGATCACCGAGAGGTTGGGGTTGTTGCGCACGCGAGGCAGGTCCTGGGGGCTGGGGTCGAGCACGAAATCCACTTCGCCTGACAGCAACGCGGCCATGCGGGTGGCGGTGGCCTTGATCGGGGAATACACGATTTCGGTCACATTTCCTTCCATCTTGCCCCACCAGTTGGGGTTGCGGACCAGCACCATGCGCTGGTCCGGCTGCCATTCCTTGAGCATGAAGGGTCCAGTGCCCATGGCATTGCGATGGGCAAAGTTTTCTTCCTGCGTGCGGATGTCCTTGGGCACCTGTGAGTTGTTCTTTTCGGCCCAGGCCTTGCTCATCATGCGCAGCTCGGTGAGCTGGTTGATCAGCACCGGATTGGGGCCGCCCGTGATGATGTCAATGGTGTGTTCGTTGACCTTGTTGACTTTGGTGATGCCTTGGGCATAGATGCCAAAGTTGGACGTCCTCGCCATGGCTCGCTCGAGGGAGAAGACGGCATCGGCGGCCGTGAAGGCGCTGCCATCGTGGAACTTGACGCCCTTGCGCAGGTTGACGCGCAACTGCGTGGGGGAAATCTGGGTCCAGGACTCGGCCAGCATGGGTTCAGGCTTGAAGGTCTTGCTGTTGTAGTACACCAGTGACTCATAGACCGAAGCGTGAATGCCGTTGGCCAGCGCGTTGTTCTGTGAATGGATGTCCCAGGTGGGGATGTCACTGGCGCTGGTCCACTTGAACGTTTTCGCCTGCACGGCAGTGCCACCCAGGGCCAGGATGGCGGAAAGAGCGATCAGCTGAAGTTTCATTGATTGACACCTAAAAGTGTTACAAAAGTTTCACTATGCATCAGGCATCCGCTCGTTGATCACGGTGTTTTCCCTTGTGTATCGCCTGAGCGACAAGCGGGGCGCTTCACGGGTCAGTCTCCCAGCGAAACCCCGATCTGACGGGCCGTCAGCAGCAACGGATGGTCGAGCGGCACCTGGCGGTGCCGGTGCGCCACGTCGGCGAGGGCGATGCTGCCCAGTTGCCCACGCTGCAGGGTGACCATGCGGTTGAACCGACCCTGCATCACGAGCTGGGCGGCCTGGTTGCCATACTGGGTGGCCAGCACCCGGTCAAAAGGGGTTGGCGAGCCGCCGCGCTGCACATGGCCCAGCACGGTGGATCGCACCTCGCTGCGCATCAGCGGCTGCAGTTGCTCCCGCAACGCATGGGCCACACCGCCGAGGCGGATGGGATCGGGGCTGTCGGCAATGCGGCGCTCCACGGTGAGGGCGCCGCCCAGCGGCTTGGCGCCTTCGCCGATGCAGATCACCGTGTATCGCTCGCGCTGCTCGCGTGCCTGGCACACCCTCGCGACGGTTTCGATGTCGTGGTCGATCTCGGGAAGCAGGATCGCATCCGCCGCACCCGCGATGCCCGCTTCGAGCGCAATCCAGCCTGCATAGCGGCCCATGGTTTCAACGATCATGACCCGGCTGTGGCTCTGGCCGGTGGTCTGGATGCGTTCCAGGGCCTCGGTCACGGTGGCCACAGCGGTGTCGAACCCGAAGCTGCGTTCACAACCCACAATGTCGTTGTCGATGGTTTTGGGCACGCCTACAATGGGCAATCCCTGCTGAGCGAGCCCATGGGCAATCGCCATGCTGCCGTCGCCGCCGATGACCACCAGCGCATCCAGCCCCAACTGGTGAGCGTGGGCCAGCGTTTGTGCCGTCGCCTCGGCAGAGGCCATCGGGTTGGCCTTGTTGGTGGTGCCCAGGATGGTGCCGCCCTGCATGAGGATACCGCTCACCGACGCCCAGTCCAGTTTGCGGGTGCGGGCGACAGGGCCCATGAGGCCGGCAAAACCGTCTTCAATCCCGATCACCTGTGCGCCGCACTGGCGCAGCAGCGACTTGGTGACGGCGCGGATCACCGCGTTGAGACCGGGGCAGTCACCCCCGCCCGTCAGGACGCCGATGCGCATGGGCTCTCCTGGTTGCAGCGGGGTTTCAGGGTCGAGGCCACAGTGCCCACATCTGCAGGGGTTGCTTGATGCCGGCGGCGAGCGTGTACGCGTCATCCCCCCAGCCGGTGAAAAAGTCGGCTCTCACGGCACCCACGATGGCACCGCCCGTGTCCTGTGCCATCACCAGGCGGCGCACATGGGCGAACGGGCCAGGTGAATGCACCCAGACGGGGGTGCCATAGGGAATGCTGTCGCGGTCCACGGCGATCGAGCGGCCGGGAGTGAGCGCCACGCCCTGGGCGCCCCGGGGGCCGAACTGGGCATCCAGACCTTCCAGCGGTTCTTCCCGGAAGAAGACGGTCCGGGGATTGCTCCAGAGCATTTCATCGATGCGATCGGGGTTGGCGGCCGCCCAGGCCCGAATGGCTTCCCAGGTCCCGTCGCGGATCAGGCCGCGGTCCAGCAGCCAGCGGCCCACACTGCGATAGGGATGGCTGTTGTGGCCGGCAAAGGCCAGCCGCACGGTGCGTTGCCGGCCATCGGGTTCGGTGAGGAGGAGCCGTCCCGAGCCTTGAATCTGGAGCAGCAGCGCGTCCAGCGGGTCGGCCAGCCACGCGATTTCACGTCCCTGCAACTGGGCCTGCGCGGTGGAGTCGGTGACCATCTGCTCGCGGGTGAACCACGGCTGGCCGGGCCGCAAGGTGGCCGGCAGGGCGTGCAACGGGGTCTGATGGGTGGCATCGCGGCTGCGGCGGGCCTGTAGCACCGGTTCGTAATAGCCGGTCAGCAGACCCTGGGTCTGGCCACCGGGCTGTTGCACCCGGTAGGGTTGCAGGCGCTGCATGATCCAGGCATGTTGCGCTTCCACGGTCGCGATGCTGTGCTGCCTCACCTCGGCGCACAGGGGACCCAGAACGGGTGCGGGGCGTTCGCAACTGCGCAGCCAGGCATTCCAGGTTTCGTTCAGGGCATCGCGCCCCCAGCCCGGCAGATCGCTCCAGCGGACCGGCTGCCAGAGGCTCTTGTTTCGTTGAATGGGCGGTGGCAGGGGCTGGCTGTCGGCCCATTGCCAGACGGCGTGCTGGGGCGTGACGATGGGGTCGGGCCACTGCTCATCGAGAGAAACGGTCGGAGGAAGCGGCGCCGGTGCCGGCATGGGGGGAATCGCGGGCGGTGCCGGTGGGGTCACCACGGCGGGCGGTGGGGTTTCTGGCTGGGGCGGGGTGGCGCAAGCGGTGAGCATGCCTACAATGAATGACATTGCCACCTTGCGCCACGCCAGGCGCAACCACACCGTCAATCTGTCCATGACCCTGTTGTTGCTCGAAGCGCTAGGCGCACTGCTCATACTCCTGTTCATCATCTGGTGGACCATGTTCTCCGGGCGCAAGAAGGGCGAGTTGCCCGAAGAGGTCGAGCGGGAAAAAGCCGAGCGACGCCAGGAGCCGCCCAGGCAGGAATGATAGTCACAGATCCCGCAACTGGTTGACCAGTTCCACAGCAGAGCGCACGCCCATCTTGTCGAACACGTGTGCGCGGTGGACCTCCACCGTCCGAACACTGATGTTGAGTTCGTCGGCCACCAGCTTGTTGGGCAGACCGGCGGCAATCAGGCGCATGACGGCTCTTTCCCGGTCAGTGAGGGCGTCGATACGGCGCTGACGCTCCGCCCGGCTCTGCCGGGAGGCAATCACGCTCGCCGATTGCTTGAGGGCCTGCTCGACCCGGTCGACCAGGGCATTGTCGGAAAAGGGTTTCTCGCAGAAGTCGAAAGCCCCTCGCTTGACGGCGTCCACGGCGGTACCGACATCGGCATGGCCACTCAGGAAAATCACGGGCAGGGTTTCAATCCACGGGCTGGCCAGCAACCGTTCGAACAGCGACAGCCCGCTCATGCCCGGCATGCGCACATCCAGCAGCAGACAAGCGGGTGTCTGGCGGTCGGTCCAGGACTGTGCCAGCGCCCAGAATGGCTCGGCGCTGTCAAAGGGTTCGCTCAGCAGCCGCCGCGTGCGCAGCAGCCACCCCAGCGCATCGCGCACGCCGGCGTCGTCATCCACGATGTAGACGCAGGCATCGTCCAGGAAGGAGGGTGTCATGGTTGCTCATGATAGGGGTTTGCCGGCAGGCAGTGTGAACCGGAACAGCGTGCCACAGGGGCTGTTGGACTCGAACTGCAGCATGCCCCCATGTTGTTCCACCACCGTGCGGCACAGGTTCAGGCCCAGCCCCATGCCCTCGGCCTTGGTCGTGAAAAACGGGGTGAACAGCCGCTCGGCATCTTCCGCTGCAATCCCCTGACCGTGATCGGCCACTTCGAAACCGACCCATTGCCTGACAGACTCTCCGGTCATGTCCCGAACAGGACGAGCCGCCAGCCGGATCCGGCGCAGACCACTGGCGACCGGTGGTTGGCCGACCGGCATGGCCTGCATGCCATTGCGTGCCAGATTGAGCAGCACCTGTTCGACCATGGTCCGGTCACACCAGACGGCAGGGCAGTCCTCCGAGACCAGCATCTCGACCACGATCCCGAGCTTGCGCCCCTGGAGTTGCAACAACGGCAGGATGGCTCCAAAGAGGGTGCCGACATCGACGAGTTCCTTGTCCCGCTCGCGGCGTCGCACCAGATCAGCGACGCTGCGGATGACACGCCCTGCCCGCTCGGCCTGTTCCTGGATCCGCTGCAGCGCCGTCCGCAGGGCATCGGTATCCGCAGGTGGCCCCTGTGGTGCCATCAGGTTCAGCGAACCGGTGGCATAGCTGGCAATGGCGGCCAGCGGCTGGTTGAGTTCATGGCTGATGAGGGAGGCCATCTCGCCCGCCATGGCGAGGCGGGCGGTCGCCTGCAGCCGTTCCTGGGAGGCGCGTGACAGTTCTTCCACCCGCCGTTGCTCGCTCAGGTCGAGGATGGCGCTCATCCAGCCAGTCTGCAACCCCTGGGCATTGATGAGCGGCGCTTCGATGATGAGCACGGGAAAGCGGGTGCCATCGGAGCGGACGAATTCCGATTCAAAACCCTCTCGGGGCAGGACCCGTCCAGCGAGCCGGACGGCCAGTCGCTGACGGTATTCGTCGATCTGTTCGGGTGGCCAGTAGGGCGCCGGGATGCTGGTGCCGAGCAGCTGTTCGGCAGGCAGCCCCACCATCTGGCAGAAAGCCGGATTCACGTAGGTGATGTGACCGTCCATGTCCCGGGCGCGCAGGCCCGTCACCAGCGAGTCCTCCATCGCCTTGCGGAAGGCCAGCGCATCGGCCAGTTGCTGTTCGGCCAGCAGCCGGCGACGCAGGTCCCTGGCCAGCAGGCCCAGTGCCCCCAGCAGGCTCAGGGCCAGTGCGCCCACGGCCACGGTCAGGACATGAGGCAGCCAGGCGGTGGTCAGATGCGGTTGCTCCAGGCGCAGCAGGAAGGTGGCGCCAGGCAGGTCCACCAAGTGGTTGACGTGCATCACCTGGCTACCGGGCGGCAGCTCGCCGACGATGGTGAGCCGGGTGCCGTCCGGTTCGGTCCAGGCAATCCGGCGGCCCCGCTGGGCCTGAGAGGGGATGAGCTCTGTCAGGAGGCCGGCCAGGGAATAGGTGGCGATCAGGTAACCGTCGGGCTGGCCATCACGCGACAGCGGCAGGCACATTTCCAGCAGCTCGATGCCCTGACCGGGTCCGAGCGGCCAGAAGTAGCTCGGCGAATAGGCCGGTGCACTGATGCGGTTGGCATTCAGGCAGGCCTGGGCCACGTCGGCCTGGCTGTCGGACCGTGGCCGGTAGCGGTAGAGCTGGGGAAGAAAAGGCGTGGTCCGGGTGGCCTGTGGGCGCATGAGCCGGTCTCGCCATTCCAGGTGCACCACTTCGCGCTGGGAGGCCAGCAGATCGGCTGCCAGCGCTGGCCAGTTCGAGGGCGATGGCGTCAGGCTGTGCAGGGCCATCAGGTTCTGGACGCTGCGAGTCAGGCCGGCCCGGACGTCCATGCCCATGCTTGCCGCGCTCTGTTCCATCCGAACCAGATTCTGGTTTTCCTCGTACTCTCTGACCAGGAACACCATGACGGCCAGCAAAGCCACCACCAGCAGGCAGGTCAGCCCCCAGAGCAGCCAGCGCAGGGCCATCCGGCCTGACAGCCGTTCCATGCCGGTTCAGAGCCGGCGGTGCTGCAGGGCCGGCAGCTGTCGCCGGATCTGCTGCAGATGGGCCATGCCGATCTCCGCGATCACCACCCCCGCTTCATGGGCCTGTTGCGCCAGGACATGGCCCCAGGGGTCGATCACCATGCTCTGCCCCCACGTCTTGCGGCCGTTTTCATGGGTCCCGCCTTGTGCACTCGCAACCACATAGGCCTGGTTTTCGATGGCGCGGGCCCGCAGCAACACTTCCCAGTGCGCCTGGCCGGTGGTATGCGTGAAGGCGGCGGGCACCAGCAGGATGTCGGCGCCCAGCTGACGGTAGAGTTCGGGAAATCGCAGGTCGTAGCAGACGCTCATCCCGATCCGCCAGACCGTCCCCGCCCGGTCGGTGAGCTCAAAGGTGGTGGGAGTATGGCCCGCCACCAGCACCGCCGCCTCGTCGTAACGTTCACGGCCGTTGTCGTAGCGGAAAAGGTGGATCTTGTCGTAGCGGGCCACGGATTCCCCCGCCGGGCTGTAGACCACCGACGCATTGGCGGCATGGGTGGGATCTTCGGTGGCCATGGGCAGGGTGCCACCCACCACCCACAGGCCGAGCTCTCGCGCAGCGGCTGCCAGAAAATCCTGTACCGGGCCATGGCCCGGGGTTTCCGCCAGGGGCAGTTTGTCGGCGTCGCGTTCGCCCATGAAGCAGAAATACTCGGGCAGCACGGCCAGCTCGGCCCCCGAGCGGCTGGCCTGCTCCAGCAGACGCCGCGCTTGCGCAAGGTTCGCCGTCAGGCTGATGCCCGAGACCATCTGGAGAGTGGCGACTTTCATGGTGGGCTGGCTCCTGGTGTGGGGTTGGATGAGCGGGATTCGCTGGCACCCGGGTTGCGTCTCGTCACCCTTTCCACCTGGGGGTCGGCCCACGGACCGGTGATGCGGAACTGGCGCGTGGCCGCTTCCTGCAGGGGCTGGCGCAACAGGAACTGTGCCAGAAATGTGCCCAGTCCGGTGACCGGGCTGATCACCGTGGCGACCAGGGAGGCCGTTCCCGCATTCAGTTCGGGAATGACCACCGCTGTGATGTCCTGCGTCTCGCGAACGATGTCGGCCTGTCCTTCCAGCAGCACGGCGGCACTGACGCCTTTCATCTGCAGGTTGTTGGTGGTGGCCAGGCCTTCGCTGATCTGGGCGTTACCCCGGACAACATCGAATGCGAACCCTTCGCTGAAGACATCCCGAAAATCCAGTGCGAGTCGCCGGGGCAGGCTTTGCAGGCTGAGCACCCCCAGGAGTTTGGCTATGCCCGGATCGGCCTTCAGAAACTGCCCCCGCTCGATATCGATCGACAAGGCCCCTGCCAGAGTGGGTGCATGAAAAGACAGGGGCGAGCCGACCCAGCCGATGTGTCCCTGGATCGTGCCTTTGCCGCCACGAACCACGCCTGGCATGCCGAACCGTTCCAGCAGCAGACCGGCGTCCTCGATGTCCAGCAGGATGCGCAAGGCGGTGCGCCGTCGGTCGGGTGCCCCTGCCGCACTCGATGCCCAGTTGCCGCTGGCCTGCAGTCGGGCTTCAGGTGTGGTGAGGTTCAGGGTGTTCAGCCGCCATTCCCGGACGCGCTCCTGCGCCGCCAGCACGGCCTGCCGGTTGATGGCCTGGATTTCGAGCCGGCCCAGTTCCCGTCCACCCATCCGGAACTGCTCCACCACCAGGTCGATCGCGGGAATCTGCTGTGGCTGCTTGTTCAGCAGGTTCTCCACATCGCTCACCCCTGAGGACGAGAGGTCGAGCCGGGCGAGCCGGGCGTAAAGCTGGCCAGGGGCGCGTGCCGTGGACGGGCGGTATTCCACGTAACCCGATGCCTCTTCCGCACCCACGGACAGACGCCAGACGTCTCGGTCACGAACGCCGCCGGCGACCACCTGCCGAAAGACGCGGCCGCCCTGTTCGAGCCTTGCGATGCTGAGACCGAGTTCGGTGGGCCAGTAAGGCTGGGTGGTGTCGACGCCAGGCGGTGCGCCGCTGGCTCCCATGCGCTGTCCGACACGCTCCCACGCCCCGACATCGAGCGTGTCCAGGTGCACCTGGGCACTCACCCCCCTCGCCGGCATGGGTGGGCGCTCGCTGCGCACGGCCAGACTCCCCGCCAGGACCCGGGTGGTGCCCGGCTCGAACTCACGCAGGTAATGCAGTCCGAGCAGCGGGATTTGACCGGCGCCCAGCTCGAAGACCACCTCGTCTCGTTCCCGAGCACCGGGTCCCGGTTCGATCGGCCGGATGGACAGCCGCATGGGCAAAAGGGTTGCCGCGGCCTTGTCAAACGGGGGGGGCAGTTGCAAAGCCAGGCCCTGGAGGTTGGACTCCACCTGGATCGCGGTGCCGAACCGATCAAATGTCAGGCTGGCCTGATAAGGGGCTTGCCCCGAAGCCCCCACACCGAGTGGGGCCAGCCAGGGCCAGTATGGGGCCTGTGACAACGCTTCGACGGTGGCCTGGCCCTGTCCCTGAAACGTGATGGGGGCACCGGTTTCGCCCGTCATGCGACCCGAAAACCGCACGGGGCCACCCAGCAGCCGTGCCGTGGCGGACGGGACGTCGAATCCGGTTTCCGTGAAGCGGATCGAGCCTTGCAATCCCAGCAGCGACGGGGCATCCGGTGAGATCGTGAGATCGTTGCCGGGCAAGCGCACCACGCCCTGAACCCGGGTTGATCGGGTGTCGGCCAGTGGCAGGTCCAGCTTCAGGTCCAGCTCGGCGATGCCGCTGGCCCGCGACCGGTCAAGCACGCCAGCCGTCATGCCCCGGACCGGCGAGCGCTGAATCAGCGACAGGGCGTCCTGGGCTGGGCCACGCACCTGTCCCTGCACCACCAGCTGCGGCGTGTCCGATGAAAAGTCGGTCATTTCGGCCCGGGCGCCGGAGACACGCAGCTGGGGCCAGTCACGGGAAGCGGCGCGCGCGTCCTCGATGAGCAGGCGGGTCCGGTCGATGAGCAACCGGGCCTGCTCCACTTCCAGTGCCGGCCAGCCCAGGCTGTCCGGTGGCAGCAGATACCTCGGGGCGTAGTTGAGCCCCACCCGGTTGAGCTGAGCCGACACGTTGAATGCCCCGGTGCCCGGCTCGTCAAACGGGAAATGCCACAAATCACCGGCAATCCGCAATCGCCCTTCACGCGCTTCTCCGCCCGAGATCGCTTCCGTCAGGTAGCGGCGCACCGAAGCCGGAATGTCTTGCGGCAGGTAGCGCACCACGCGATCCCCCCGTGCCCGGTGGATTTGGGCATCGAGTTGCAGCACGCCGGGGAATCGGGACTGGGCGGGGCTGGTGGCCGGATCGGCCGTTTGCCATTGCAGGGTCACTTCCCCGTCCACGTCGGCATTGGCCAGTGTCAGTCGAGGGATGTCCACCGCGATGCGATCGCCGCTGACGGTCCAGCGTATCCCCGCTTGCAGGCGATCGAACCGCAGGGTCGGGTCCTCGAACAGGCCTGGGAAAACGAGCTGGCCATTTTCCAGGGACAGGTCCGCCTGCCCGCCGGACCGGTTGACACGGAAGTCGACGCTCAAGCCCTTCACGCCTGGACGAGCCAGCGGGTATCGGAGGGATCCACTGGGCCGGCGGACCGGTTCAGGGATGCGATCGGCTTGAAGGCTGACGTTCCTCAGCCTGCCGCTGGCGCTCCACTGGGCTTCCGAGAGGGCGGTGGGCGCTTGCCATTCGAGCTGGAAGGTTTCTGCCAGCCCGGCGGCCTGAGTGGCCTCCAGCCATTGGGTGGCCCAGGCGGGCAGAGGCAGGTGCTGGGCCAGTTGCCGGATGGCCTGGGCGTCCAGCCGCTCACCCGCCAGGTTCACGGCGGCCAGACCTCCCGCTTCATCGAGCCGCTGTTCGTAGCGCAGATCGCCGCCGGGCCAAGGGGTGCCTTCACCCGTCACGAAGGCAAGGCCTCGTGTGGCCATGTGCGTCGTTGCCCCTCGCTGCTGCACTTCGAGCCGGGTGCGGAAATCACGCAGCGCAAAGGCCCCCGAGGCCCCCTTCCACTGAAGTGACACCTCCGGCAGGGCAAGATCGCTGGTGATCTGCGTGATCTGCCCTCGCTGGATATCGGCCCACAACCGTGCACTGCCTCTTCCCTCCTGGAATGCCATGCCCAGAAGGCCCTCGAGGTCGACGTAAGTGCCGAGCGCCTGCGCATCCACACCAGGCAAGCTGGCAAAGGCCGTGCCTGTCCAGTCTCGCCATTGCCCGGCCCGGGTCTGCCACACCGGGCGGCTGAATTGTCCCTGCAGGGTGAAGGGTTGTCCCCAGTCGGGGGGCGGGGAGGCATCGACACGGAACTGGTGCTGGCGCCCCTGGTTGCGAAACACCAGCGCGATCCCGTCCAGTTCCAGGGGCACGGCATGGGGCCGCTGGTCGTCGGTCCAGCGCAAGGTGCCGCCGCGAATGGCAAATTCGGACTGGTCGAAGAACCAGTCCAGCATCCCGCTGCTGCCGTGGTTGTCATCCCGCTCGAGCGGGATCCCCGCCAGCAGCAGGCGTCCATCGGTCGTGCGTCGGATGTCGAGCACGGGTCCATCGATCACCAGCTGGTCAAAACCGAGCCGCCAGAGGGAGCGCACCGACAGCGCAGCCTGAACCGCAGGCAGGCGCAGGGCTTCTCTGCCCTCGGCGTCCATGAGCACCACCTCGTCCAGCCGGATGCCCGGTACCGGGCCACTCGATTCGGCCCTGACGGCACCGATGGCCACCTGCACCCCAAGGGCATGTGAGGCCAAACGCTGGAGCATCGGGCGCCATTCGTCAACTCGCGGCACAATCAGAAGATGAAGCGCCCCCCAACTGAGCGCAAACAGCAGCCACATGGCGGCAATCAGCCAAAGCATGGCCCTGGCCAGACGGGCCATGGCACGCGTCAGGCGGGCAGTCGGGGGGAATTCACGAGTCTCGAGCACGCGAAATTATGACGGCCAGCGCATCGGCAAGTTCTCCCGAACCGATTCAATTTGTATCCAGACATGTCGATGCCGCGACCCATTCGCGCTATGTGCAGCGCATTCGACGGCGTTACGAGCAGGAACTGACCCTGCTGGCCCCGGGGGTTCCCGACCGGGCTCGTCAGGAAAAGGTCTTGCAGGCGCTGCGTCAGAAGGGGCTGGACCTGCCCTCGGCCTTGCGCGTGCTGCGGCATCTCGTGCTGGAACGGCTTGCGGTGCTGGATGCCGAATGCGAGGCCCCCCTGCGCGTGGTCACCCTGGCCGTGACCGAACTGGCCGAACTGGCACTGGACCATGCCCTGACTCAGGCCTTGCGCGAACTCGACGACACCCATGGTGCGCCCGAATATGCCGACCCCACGGTTCCCGCTGCGCAAGGGCCCGTGATGCGGCGGGCCGAAATGTGGATCATCGGCATGGGGAAGTTCGGGGCTCGAGAGCTCAATGTGTCGAGTGACATCGACCTGATCTACGTCTACGACCACGACGGTGAAACGGCAGGCAATGCGCTGGGGCGCAACCGGATCAGCAACCACGAATACTTTGGCAAGGCCGTCAAGCGCGTCTATGGCCTCGTGGGTGACACCACCGAGCACGGCCAGGTGTTCCGGGTCGATCTGGCCCTGCGGCCCAATGGCAACTCGGGGCCGCCAGCGGTTTCTCTAGGGGCACTGGAAGAATACTTTCTGGTCCAGGGCCGCGAGTGGGAACGGTTTGCCTGGCTCAAAAGCCGGGTGGTGGCGCCGCGTTCGACCCTCAGGGGGGGCTCTGCCCAGGCCTTGCGCGGGGTGGTGCTGCCTTTTGTGTTCCGCCGCTACCTCGACTACAGCGTGTTCGAGTCGCTGCGCACCCTGCATCGCCAGATACGCGAACACGCCGCCAAACGGGCGGCCGGGCAACCGGGTCGTGCGCACGACGTGAAGCTGTCTCGTGGGGGCATCCGCGAGATCGAATTCACCGTGCAACTCTTGCAGGTGGTGCGCGGCGGGCAGTTTCCCGAATTGCGCACACGGCCTACCCTGGCTGCCCTCAAACGGCTGGAAAAGGCGGGCCTGATGCCCCCCGAAAAAGTGCAGGCCTTGTCGGAAGCCTACGATTTCCTGCGCCGCGTGGAGCACCGCATCCAGTACCTGGATGACCAGCAGACGCACATCCTCCCGACCCGCGACGACGATCTGCTCTGGATTGCCCAGACCATGGGTTATCAAGATGCCTGCGGCTTTCTGCATGCCCTGGACCATCATCGCGAAGCCGTGGCTCAGGAGTTCGACACCCTGCTGGGTTCATCGGGTGGCCAGTGCAATGGCAAGGGTTGCAACGGTCGGCAGCGCACAGCCGTCGAGGACCTGCAGTCGGTCCTGAATCAGTTGCCCGATGCATTCGCCGCCAAGGTGGCCGAGTGGTGTGAACACCCGCGTGTGCTGGCGCTGCGGGAGGATGCTAGGGTTCGGCTGGCGCGTCTGGTGCAGCGGACGGGTGCCTGGCTCGAGGAAGGTCGGGTCAGCGAAGTGGCGGCCATGCGCCTGGCGGACTGGCTGGAGCCGCTGCTCAGGCGTGAAAGCTACCTGGCCTTGCTTCAGGAAAGGCCCTCGGTGCATGAGCGCCTGCTGCATGTCTTCGGTGCGGCCCGCTGGCCGGCCCGTTACCTGCTCAAGCACCCGGGCGTGATCGACGAGCTGGCGGGACGCCAGCTCTATGCCGAACGGTTCGACGCCAGCCAGTTCGAAGCCGAACTGGAGGCACGCAAGCGCTCGCTCAGCGTCACCGGCGAAGACGACGATGAAGCCTTGCTGAACCTGCTCAGACGCGCCCATCATGCCGAGGTGTTCCGCACGCTGGCCCGCGACGTCGAGGGTGTGCTGACGGTGGAGCAGGTGGCCGATGACCTCAGCGCGCTGGCCGATGCCGTGCTGCGTGTCACGGGACGCTGGTGCTGGGAGCGTCTGAAGCAGCGCCATCGACCGGAGCCCCAGTTCGCCATCATCGGCTACGGCAAACTGGGTGGCAAGGAACTGGGGTACGGCAGCGATCTCGACATTGTGTTTGTCTACGAGGACGATGACGAACGCGCCCCCGACATCTATTCGGCCTTCGTCCGCAAGATGATCAACTGGCTGACGGTGAAAACGGGTGAAGGCGACCTGTTCGAAATCGATACCGCCCTGCGGCCCAATGGCAATTCGGGTCTGCTGGTGACGAACTTCAACGCCTACGCCAACTACCAGCAGAACCGGGGCAGCAACACCGCCTGGACCTGGGAACATCAGGCCATCACGCGGGCCCGTTTCGTGCTCGGGGTGTCCGTCCTGGGTCCCCGCTTCGACGCCGTGCGTGAATCCGTCATCACCGCACCACGCGACCTGCCCGCGTTGTCAGCGGAGATCCGCTCCATGCGTGAGCGGGTGCGTGACGCCCATCCGGTGAAGGCCGGGCGATTCGACATCAAGCACAGTCCAGGCGGCATGGTGGATGTGGAGTTCGTGGTGCAGTATCTGGTGCTGGCCCATTCGGCCACGCACAAGGCGCTGCGGGCCAATACGGGCAACATCGCCTTGTTGCAGGAGGCCGAGGCCGTGGGCTTGCTTCCGCCCGGCATGGGCCGTGCCGCGGCCGATGCCTACCGCGAATTGCGCCAGCTTCAACATCGGGCTCGCCTGGATGAAGCCAGCACCCAGATCGATGAGGCGACTGTGGCCCGGGAGGCCGAGGCCGTCCGGGCGCTCTGGACCCACGTGCTGGGCTGAAAAACCGCCTGGTTCAGGCGCCCTGGTAGGTGGCCGCGGCGGGCAGCGTGGCGGCCATTTCCTTGCGGAATCGGTTGAGTTCCTGAACCGTCTTGAAGCTCTGTTCCATCAGCAGGCTCATGTTGTGCAGGATGCGGTCCACCACCTTGGTTTCCCAGGCGTTGTCAAACTGGATTTGCTCGCTCAGCCAGTGCTCCAGCCACTCGGGGTTGGGCAGGCGGCTCTGCACCGTGTCGCGAGGGAAATGCGCTTTGCTCACATGCAGGTTGGTGGGGTGCAGCGCTTGAGCGGTGCGACGGGCGCTGGCCATGAGCACGCCCACCTTCGCAAAAGCGGCCTTGGCCTCGTTGCCGAATTTGCCGATCGCCCGCTTCATGTAGCGCAGATAAGCCCCGCCGTGGCGCGCTTCGTCCTGACTCAGCGTGGTGTAGATGTGTTTGATGACGGGTTCGGTGTGCCACTCCGCGGCACGGCGGTACCAGTGGTTGAGACGGATTTCGCCACAGAAATGCAACATCAGCGTCTCGAGCGCAGGGGCCGGGTCGAATTCGAAGCGGATCTCGTGCAGTTCCTGTTCAGAGGGCACGAGGTCGGGGCGGAAGCGGCGCAGGTATTCCATGAGCACCAGCGAGTGTTTCTGCTCTTCGAAAAACCAGATCGACATGAAGGCGGAAAAATCGCTGTCGTCGCGGTTGTCGCGCAGGAACATCTCGGTGGCGGGCAGGGCAGCCCACTCCGTGATGGCATTCATCTTGATGGTCTGGGCCTGTTCATCGCTCAGCAGGCTGGCATCGAAATGGGCCCAGGGGATGTCCTTGTCCATGTCCCAGCGGACCGATTCGAGTTGCTTGAAGAGTTCAGGGTACAGCATGGTGGACAAAGAATGAGCGTGAGGAGAGAATTTGAGACCATTGCATTTTAATCGCCCGTCAGAAAAAATGTCCTTAAGAATCATGGGGCTACTGACGGGATGACATGGTGTTCCGTGACACACAAGGAAATCCCATGAAAACCGCACTCGATCTGGTGGCGGCCGCCAAGCAGCGCATCACCGAAATTCCCCTGGCCGAGGCCGAGGTTGCCATCCGCGAGGCCGATGTGTTGCTGGATGTCCGGGAAGCCAATGAATTTGCAGCCGGTCACCTGCCGGGTGCCGTCCATGCCTCGCGCGGCATGCTCGAATTCAAGCTCAGCAGCACCCCGTCATGGAGTGGCCGCGACCTCAAGTTCGTGCTCTATTGCAAAACCAGCGGTCGCGCGGCACTGGCTGCCGCCTCCATGAAGGAGATGGGCTATCTGAATGTCCAGTCGATTGCGGGCGGCTATGACGCCTGGGTGGCGGCTGGCAAACCGGTCGTCAAGCCGGACATGCCTTCCTTTGGCTGAGTCAGGCGGGCCGGGCAGCGCAAGCCTGGCACACTGTCTGGGCCAGGGCATGAAGGGCCAGCCAGGGGTCGGACGGCCAGTCCGGCGATCGGAGTCCCTTGGTGATGCCGTCGATCAGGTGCGCCGAGAGCACCCACTGTTCGAGATCCGGGATCGACAGCCGAGGCAGCACCTTCTCGTACCGCTTTTCCCTCGGACCCCAGATGCGGTTTTCTCGCAGGGCCATGGGCATGGGCCTGCCCTCTGCCGTGGCCATCTTCACCCGCCAGAGACTCCGGATTTCTTCGGAAAGGGCCCAGTGCACCAGTACCGGTGCCGTGCCTTCGGCCTGAAGCCCGTCCAGCATGCGCTGTGCCCGAGTCGGCTGGCCATCCAGCACCGCTTCGGCCAGCTTGAACGGGTCGTAGCGCGCCACGTTCAGCACGGCGCGCTCCACCTGTTCAAAGCGCAATTCACCGGGCGGATACAGCAAGCCGAGCTTCTGGATTTCCTGATGGGCGGCCAGCAGGTTGCCCTCCACCCGATCGGCCATGAAGGCCAGCGTACGCTGGCCTTCTTCACCGGAAGCCACACGCTGCCCCTGCGATTGCAGCCGTTGGGCCATCCAGGCCGGCAGTTGTGCGCGCTCGACCGGGTCCAGGCGGACCGTCACCCCCTGGCTGTCCAGCGCCGCAAACCATGCACTCTTGGTGGCGGTCCCATCGAGCCGGGGCAGCACGACCAGCGTCAGGACCTCGGTATGGGCCCCCGCCCGCTCGGCCAGCTGCTGCAGGGCCAGCCCGCCTTCCTTGCCCGGCTTGCCGGAGGGAATGCGGATCTCGACGATCTTGCGATCGGCAAACAGGCTCACCGACTGTGCCCCGGCATGAACCGCACTCCAGTCGAAATGGGCGCCACTGACCGTGAACACCTCCCGCTCGGTGTAACCCTGCGCCCTGGCGCTTGCACGCAAGGCGTCGAGGGCCTCCTGCTGGAGCAAGGGATCGTCACCGTGAAGGGTGTAGAGCGGGCGAAGTTGGCGCTGAAGGCTTGCCGCCAGCTGCGTTCCAGGAATCTGCATGGGGCTCAGCGCATTGACATTTTGATGCAGGCATTTGCGTCGCTCAGGCGACGAGATTGAAGTGTATCCATAAGCCGACTGAGGCTGTGTTCACTCGAAAGTCCAAGCCCTGACGTTTCTGTCCTTTCGTTGTTTTCGGCCCCGACCCGATCCATCCGGGGGACATCCAGGCCTATCTGGGCTGATCAGCCGAAATCGAACACCTGGCCGGCTTCCAGCCAGATCAGCTCCATCCCCTGCACCATCTGTCCGACCTCGGCCTGAATCAGGCCTTTCTCGATCGGTTTGGTGTGGGTGATGCCGATGCGCAGACCCGGATGGCGAGTCAGGTCCAGGTGTTGCAGTTCGTCGGCCAGCAGACTCGGACTCAGGTGCTGGCTGCGCAGGGCCAGATTCAGCTCTCGCTCGCTGAAGGCGGTTTCAATCACCAGCATCGCCATCCTGAGCCGATTGACCCGTTCCCAGAACCGGGGGTTCGTGCAGGTGTCACCCGTGAACACCCAGTGGCCCGTCGGCGTGTCCACGGCATAGCCAACGGCGGGCACGGTGTGGGCGGCGGGCAGCACCTCAACCCGGTGCCCAGACACCCCCACCACCTGCCCCACCTGCAAAGGTTCAAAAACCAGAAACGGATTATCCGGATCGGGGATGCGGGAAAAATCGGGCCAGATCGTGCCGTTGAAGATGTGCTGTTTCAGTGCCGAGATCGTTTCGGGCAGGGCATGCACCACGATCGGGCGCGTGAGTCCGCCCGCCACGGTATCAATCATCAGGGGCAGAGCGGCAATGTGGTCGAGGTGGGCATGGGTAATGAAGACGTGCTCGATGGCCAGCATCTCATCGACCGTGAGGTCGCCCACTCCCGTGCCTGCATCGATGAGGATGTGCTCATCAATGAGAAACGATGTTGTGCGGACATGCTGCGCGATGGCACCCGAACAACCGAGGATGTGGACTCTCATGTGGGCTTTTTAATTGATTTCCAACAACTGTGTCAATCGCACAAAAAATGCAAACATCGATACCTCTGAGCGATCCTCACAGGGTCTTCACCGCCGCCAGACGCATCATGAGTTGACGGACCAACCCGTTCTGCATGTCGTTGTAGAGCAAGGCTTCTTCCTCTTCCTTGCCCAGCACCTGGGTTTCCGTGAAGCTGAGCTCGCGTTCCTGCAGGAGTTCGGTCTCGGCGATCAGGTCCCGGCCCTGTGGGGTTCGCAGCCGGAATCGCAGACGATGTCGCAACTGGAGTTCACGGACCTGTCCGGCGGCCGTCGTGCCGACAACGACCCGTTCTCGCTGATCCTGAAGGATCTCCAGGACGACCTCTGGCTTGATCGCCACATCGCCAGGGACGTTGCGGATCACCTCGATCCCGCTGCTCTTCAACTGGGCAGACAACTGGCTGATCAGACCGGGGCTGCCCACGCCACGGATCTGCAAGCTCGAAAACGGCATTGTCACGCCGGTCCCGCGCAGCTGGAAACCGCATCCCACCAGCAAGCCCGCAGCGCCCAAGCCGAGGGTACGCAAAGCGATGCGCCGCGAGGGAACGTGTGGTTGTCGGCACATGCGTTACAGCACCACGTTGACCAGCCGGCCCGGCACCACCACCACCTTCTTGGGTGAGGCGCCATCGGCCTGCTTCTGAACCGCCTCGCTGACCACGGCAGCGGCCTCGATGGCGGCCTTGTCGGCACTGGCCGGCACGCGTATCGAGCCGCGCAGTTTGCCGTTGATCTGCAGCATCAACTCGATCTCGTCCTGCACCAGGGCGGCTGGGTCCACTTTCGGCCAGGCGGCGTCCAGCAGGTCGCCCAGGGTGCTGGCGTAGCCCAGCTCGGTCCACAAGGCGTGGGTGATGTGCGGGGTGGCCGGGTAGAGGCAGCGCAACAGGATGCCGAAACTTTCGATCAGTGCCACCTCGGCGCCGGCGTCGTCCATCGCCTTGAAGTCTTCCAGCGCGTTGAGCATCTTCATGCAGCCCGACACCACGGTGTTGTACTGCATGCGCTGGTAGTCGTAGTCCACCTGCTTGAGCACGGTGTGGATCTCGCGGCGCAGCGCCTTGGCGGCCTTGCCGAACGCCACGTCGCCCAGCGACTGAGCACCCGACACGCTGGTCGTGGCCTGCGCCCAGTCGTTCTGTGCCAGCTTGTGGCCGAAGGCCCACACGCGCTTGAGGAAGCGGAAGCTGCCTTCCACCGCCGCATCGTTCCACTCCAGCGTGGCTTCGGGCGGTGCGGTGAACATCGTGTACAGGCGGGCCGTGTCGGCGCCGTACTTCTCGATCAGGTCCTGCGGGTCCACGCCATTGTTCTTGGACTTGGACATGGTGCCCACGCCCTCGTAGTCGATCGGTGTGCCCACGGGCAGGCGGCCATCGCCGCTGTCGGCTTCGTTCTTCAGCTTCGCGCCCACCACTTTGCCGGTCTCGTCCAGCACATGCTCCACGTCGTGCGGCCAGAAGTAGTCCTTGCCGCCCTTGGCGGTGCGGCGGGAATAGATGTGGTTGAGCACCATGCCCTGCGTCAGCAGCTTCTTGAACGGCTCGTCCACCTTCACCAGGCCCAGGTCTCGCATCACCTTGGTCCAGAAGCGCGCGTACAGCAGGTGCAGGATGGCGTGCTCGATGCCGCCGATGTACTGGTCCATCGGCATCCAGTACTGCGTGCCTTCAGCCACCATCGCGTCGGTGTTGGTCGGGTCGCAGTAGCGCATGAAGTACCAGGACGAGTCCACGAAGGTGTCCATGGTGTCGGTTTCGCGCCGGGCTGGCTCGCCGCAAATCGGGCAGGTCACGCCGGCGTGGAAACCTTCGTGCTTGACCAGGGGGTTGCCCGAGCCGTCCGGCACGCAATCCTCTGGCAGCACCACCGGCAGGTCCTTCTCGGGCACCGGCACCGAGCCGTGGTGCGGGCAGTGGATGATGGGAATGGGCGTGCCCCAGTAGCGCTGGCGGCTGATGCCCCAGTCTCGCAGGCGGAAAGTGGTTTTCTTCTCGCCCAGGCCTTGGGCGGCCAGCAGTTCGGCGACCTTGTTGACGGCGGCTTTGTAGCTCAGGCCGTCGAGTTCACCCGAGTTCACGCACACCAGCGAGCCGGTTTTGTCGGCATACCAATCTTGCCATCGCGTGGCGTCGAACACCTGAGAGGTGGCGGAAGGGGTGCCCTCCGGTGAGGAATCGGAGCCTGCGACTGACGAACCGGGGGGCACCCCTTTCGCCACCGCCGCAACTTCAACGCCAACAACCTGTTTGATCGGTAACCCGTACTTCAGCGCAAACGCAAAGTCGCGTTCATCGTGTGCCGGCACCCCCATCACCGCACCATCGCCGTACGACATGAGCACGTAGTTGCCCACCCACACCGGCACATCTTCACCGGTCAGCGGGTGCGTCACCGTCAGGCCGGTGGGCATGCCCTTCTTCTCTTGCGTGGCCAGTTCGGCCTCGGTGGTACCGCCGGTCTTGCATGCCTCGATGAAGGCCTGAAGGGCCGGGTTCTTCTCGGCCGCGTGCGCCGCCAGCGGGTGCTCGGCCGCCACCGCTGCAAACGTCACGCCCATGATGGTGTCCGCCCGAGTGGTGAAGACGTACATCCGCCCTTCACCGATCAGGTGGTCATCGTGCCCGCGAACGCGGTGCGTGAAGGCAAACCGCACGCCCTCGCTCTTGCCGATCCAGTTTTCCTGCATCAGCCGCACCTTGTCGGGCCACCCGCCCAGCGTGGCCTGGTCGTTGCCCAACTGCACATGCTGGAGCAACTCGTCTGCGTAGGCCGTGATGTTCAGGTAATAGCCGGGGATTTCCCGCTTCTCCACCGGGGCACCGGTCCGCCAGCCCTTGCCGTCGATCACCTGCTCGTTGGCCAGAACGGTCTGGTCCACCGGGTCCCAGTTGACGATCTGCGTCTTGCGGTAGGCGATGCCTTTTTCCAGCATCTTTAAAAACAGCCACTGGTTCCACTTGTAGTACTCGGGCGAGCAGGTGGCCACCTCGCGCGACCAGTCGATGGCCAGGCCCATGGCCTGCATCTGCTGCTTCATGTACGCGATGTTGCTGTACGTCCACTGCGCGGGCGGCACCTTGTTCTTGAGGGCTGCGTTCTCGGCCGGCAGGCCGAAGGCGTCCCAGCCCATGGGCATGAGCACGTTGTGGCCCTGCATGCGCAACTGCCGCGTGAGCATGTCGTTGATGGTGTAGTTGCGCACGTGCCCCATGTGCAGCTTGCCGCTGGGGTAGGGCAGCATGGAGCAGGCGTAGTACTTGGACTTGCTCGTGTCTTCGGTCACGCGGTAGGCGTCGCGGGCGTTCCAGTGGGCGTGGGCGGCACGCTCCACGTCCTGCGGGGTGTATTTGTCTTGCATGATCTACAGAAGCGATAGGCTCAGCGCAAATTCAGCACATCGAACATGTCGTACAGGCCGCTGGGCTTGTCGGCCAGAAAACGCACCGCACGCAGGCTGCCCTGCGCATAGGTGGACCGGCTGCTGGATTTGTGGGTGATCTCGATGCGTTCGCCGGTGCCCAGGAACATCACGGTGTGGTCACCCACCACGTCGCCGCCGCGCACGGTGGCAAAGCCGATGGAGGACGGATCGCGCTCGCCGGTGTGGCCGACACGTTCGTACACAGCGCAGTCCTTCAGGTCACGGCCCAGCGCGTCGGCGATCACCTCGCCCATCTTGAGCGCGGTGCCACTGGGCGCATCCACCTTGTGACGGTGGTGGGCTTCAACGATCTCGATGTCGTAGCCGGTGGCCATGGCTTTGGCGGCCATTTCCAGCAGCTTCAGCGTCACGTTGACGCCCACGCTCATGTTGGGCGCCATCATGATGGCGATGCGCTTCGACGCCTCGGCGATTTCGGCCTTCTGTGCATCCGAAAAACCGGTCGTGCCGATGACGAGCTTGACCCCGTGCTGCACGCAGGCGCGCAGGTGGGACATGGTGCCTTCGGGTCGGGTGAAGTCGATCAGGCAGTGGCTGCCGGCAAGGGTGGACAGGTCGGACGCGATGGCCACGCCGCTGGGCTGGCCCAGAAAGGCGGCGGCGTCCTGCCCCAGGGCCGGGCTACCCGGGATGTCCAGGGCGCCACTGAGCGTGCAGTCATCGGCTGACTGGACGGCTTCGATCAGCATGCGGCCCATGCGGCCGCTGGCGCCGGCGATGCAGACGCGATGAAGGAATTCGTTACTCATGGGGGTCAGCGAGGTTCCAGCGGCGGGTAGCTGGTGGAGGGGGTGGCTGCGGGACGGGATTCCGGCTCGGCGCGACTGCCTGTGTTGTAACGTGCCTGGAAAGCCTGCAACTGTTCGTCGGTGGCTTCCAGCACAGGGGGTCGCTTGCTGACTGGCCGGGTGTCCAGGGACGCCACGAAGGCCTCTTCGGTGGGCAGTTCGTCGGCTTCCACGCGCTTGAGCTGATTGCCCTGGAAAAACACCGACACCCGTCGCTGCTGGGGTTCCTGCCCCTGGCGTCGGAAGGTGAAGACGTAGTCCCAGCGGTCGGCATGGAAGGCGCTGGCCACCAGCGGGGTGCCCAGGATGTCACGCACGGTTTCCCGTGGCATGCCGGGTTGAAGCGCCTGAACCTGCTCCTGAACCACCACATTGCCCTGCAGGATGTCGATCCGGTAGGGCGTGATGAGTCCGCCAAGCGTGCTCATGGAGGCGGCCGCGTTGTTGAGACTGGAACAACCCGTGAGGAGGACGGACACGACAACGCAGGCGCCCAGACCCACGCGGCGAGCGGCAGACAGCGGAATGGAAGACATGGTCGCTTTGCGGTGAAGGAAAAGAAAACTGCGCCAACGGGGTGGACGTACTATGATGCAGGGCATTGTAGCCCTTGGACTCCCGTTGGTGCCTGGTTGTGTCGGCGGGCGGGTCCGCATCCCGGGTTTCCGGAGGCGAGAAGCGCATGACCAACATCGAAGAACTCAAGAGCACTGGCCTCAAGGCCACCCTGCCCCGTCTCAAGATCCTCGAGATTTTCCAGGCCGGGCATCAGCGTCACATGACAGCTGAAGATGTGTTCCGGGTGCTGCTCGACGAACGCAGTGATATCGGCCTCGCCACGGTCTACCGGGTTCTCACGCAGTTCGAGCAGGCCGGCTTGCTGGTGCGCAGCAATTTCGAGTCGGGCAAGGCGGTCTATGAACTGAACGAAGGCCAGCACCACGATCACCTGGTCTGTCTGGATTGTGGCCGGGTGGAGGAGTTCTACGACCCTGATATCGAGCAGCGACAGCATTCGATTGCGGAGTCCAGGGGATTCGAACTCCAGGAGCATGCCCTGTCGCTGTACGCCCATTGCACCAAGAAAGACTGCGAACATCGCACCCGCACCCGACGGGGCTGAGGGGCGCGTTCAGGCGTTGCGCAGCATCGCGGCGCGTTGCCGTTGCACGAATTCCTGGTAGGTGTCGATCCCGCGCAACTGCAGGATGGTGTTGCGAACCGCCGCCTCCACCAGCACCGCGATGTTTCGACCCGCCACCACTGGAATCACCGCCTTGCGGATGGCCACGCCCAGGACATCCTGATAAAGCGGTTCATGAGGGAGGCGTTCGTACTCCCTCTCCATGGTTTCTCGCCGGACCAGATGCACGATCAGGCGCAGGCGCATCTTGCGACGAACCGCGGTTTCACCAAAAATGGCCTTGATGTCAAGCAAGCCGATGCCACGCACTTCCAGCAGGTTCTGCAGCAGGTCTGGGCAGCGTCCTTCGAGGGAGGTCTGGTTGACGCGGTGAAAATCGACTGCATCGTCGGCCACCAGTCCGTGGCCCCGTGAAATCAGTTCAAGGCCGAGTTCGCTTTTGCCGAGTCCGGATTCACCGGTGATCAGCACCCCCAGGCCGAGGATGTCCATGAAGACGCCATGCAGCGTGATGCGCTCGGCAAAGTGGCGAGACAGGTAAGCCCGCAGCACATCGATCACAAAAGCGGCCGAGTAGCTGGACGCGAAAAGCGGGATGTGTGCCCGTTCACACATGGCCACCAGTTCCTGAGGCGGCTGGGCGTCGTCGGCCACCACCAGCACAGGGGGTTCGAGCACCACGATGCGGGCGATCCGACGGCGGTTATCCTCGTCAGACCCGCTCTGGAGGTAGCTCACCTCACGGTGACCCAGGACCTGAAGGCGGTAGGGGTGTATGTAATTCAGGTAACCCACCAGATCGGCGCCGGAACGGGCTTCGCTGATGGCCTGGTATTCAAAACGGCGTTCGGATGCGCTCAGACCTGCCACCCACTGCCATTTGAGCGTTTCCCGGTGGTCCTCGAACAGGACGTCGGCGCTGACGACGGAAGGTTTCACGTCATGGGCAGGCTGAGAGGCCGGCCTCCGTCAGGCGGGTGCGTGAGCCGATTGCCAGCTGGCAATGAGCTGATGCAGGTCGCCGGCCACCTGAATGCCCTTCATCTGTTCGCGCAGGGAGGCATCGCTCAGGAGCTCCGCAATCTCGGACAGGATTTCGAGGTGCTTCTGGGTCGCGGCTTCCGGTACCAGCAGAAAAATCATCAGTCGGACCGGTTGTTCGTCTGGCGCGTCGAACCCGATCGGACTCGCCAGCTGGAAGACGGCTGCCAGTGGTTGCTTGAGGCCCTTGATGCGGCCATGGGGGATGGCCACGCCATGGCCGAGGCCGGTCGAGCCCAGACGCTCACGAGCGAACAGGCTGTCGGTGATGAGCGCACGGTTGAGGCCGTGGAGGGACTCAAACAACAGCCCTGCTTCCTCGAAGGCTCGTTTTTTGCTGGTGGCATCGACAGCGACCAGCACCTGCTCGGCAGGCAAAATGGCAGATAAACGGTTCATGGCAACCTCGCAAGGGGCAGATTATGCCTGCCTGAGTCGTCTTGCCAAGTCTCTAAAAACAAACAAGCCGCCTTGACAAAGTCGGCGGCTTGTTGCAACGCAATAAAGCGCGGTCATCAAACTGACATTACTGCAAGGTACGCTTGCTCGTCTCGTGGTGGTGTTCCTGCACCTTGGTCTTGTACCTCAAGACCTGACGGTCCAGTTTGTCGGCCAGCTCATCGACGGCGGCATAGAGGTCTGCGTGGCTGCTTTCGGCGAAGATGTCCTTGCCTTTCACATGGATGTTGCATTCGGCTTTCTGGCGATGGTCTTTCTCCTTGATGTTGTCCACCGTGAGCAGGACCTTGATGTCCACCACCTGATCGAAATGTCGAGAAATCCGGTCAAGTTTGGTGGTCACGTAGGAGCGCAATGCGGGGGTGATTTCGAGGTGGTGACCACTGATCGTCAGGTTCATGAAGAGCCTCCTTTGCTCGGTTTGACGGGGTGTGACGAAAAAAACGCCACACCGTGGGGAAAGCATGTTCTGACTCCACTATGCCTGTTCCGCTGGGTTTGGGCAAGCTTGCAGTGCAGCATTTCCAGGGTGGCGAATCGAGTGGAAAAGACCGGTGTTTTTCGTCATTGCGATGTCATGCGGCAGTGCGATAATCCACTGTTGACCATTTTCGGAGACCGTTTTGGAAAGCAGCCCTAGTCGCGTGCTTTCGGTGCATTGAGACCCCGACCATCCGGTTGAACACCAGGGTGCGGGCACCGGAAGCACGTTCCCCCTGTCAGATTCCCTGTTCAAACGTGTGAGGGAGCATCCGATGCTCAACGTCTTTACTCTGGTCAATGGCCGCCTGTTCCAGGAAGAAATCGATTCCCTGGAAGAACTGTCCCGCTTCAAGCCCATCTGGGTGGATCTTGAATCCCCCACCCCCGAGGAGCGCCGCTGGGTGCGTCAGCACTTCGGACTGTCCATTCCCGAAGACGCGATGGACGAGGACATTGAAGAATCCGCCCGTTTCTTCGAGGAAGACAACGGCGAGCTGCATGTGCGCTCCGACTTCCTGATCGATGACGAAGACAACCCGCGCACGGTGCGGGTGGCTTTCATCCTCAACGAACAGAACGATGCACTCAAGAGCCGAGGGGTGCTGTTTTCCATTCACGACGAAGACGTGCCGGTGTTTCGCCTGTTGCGTCTGCGAGCACGGCGCATGCCCGGTCTGATCAAGGACGCCAAAGACGTGCTGCTCAGCCTGTTCGATACCGATGCCGAGTACTGTGCCGACACCGTCGAGGACATCTACGACGACCTCGAGCGGATCAGCAGCAAGGTGCTCTCCGGGCAGGTGACCGACCAGATCGCGTCCGAGGTGCTGGCGGGCATTGCGCGTCACGAGGACATGTCGGGCCGCATCCGCCGCAACATGATGGACACCCGCCGTGCGGTCAGCTTCATGATGCGCACCCGGCTGCTGAGTGCCGAACAGTTCGAGGACGCACGCCAGATCCTGCGTGACCTGGACTCGCTGGACAGCCACACGGCCTTCATGTTCGACAAGATCAACTTCCTGATGGATGCGACCATCGGTTTCATCAACATCAACCAGAACAAGATCATCAAGATCTTTTCGGTGGCCAGCGTGTCCTTGCTGCCCCCCACACTGGTGGCCAGCAGCTATGGCATGAACTTCGAATTCATGCCCGAGTTGCAATGGGCCTATGGCTATCCGTTCTCGATTGCGCTGATGGTCCTGTCGGCTGTGATTCCGATGGTGTACTTCCGCAAGCGGGGCTGGCTGAAGTAAGGCGCCTACAGCAGGTTGAGCGCCTTGCGCACGATCCGCCCGCTGTAGTGGCGGGCAACCTGCTGGAGGAAGTGCTGGAAATCGACGTGGGCGCTGTCGTCCGCCCGGTCTGAAATGGTCCGGACGCCGGCAAAAGGCACGTCATGGTCCTGGCACACCTGTGCAACGGCTGCGCTTTCCATGTCCACCGCGAGGGCGTCTGGCCATTCGTTGCGCAACGCGGTGCACTCGGCTTCGGTGGACACAAACCGGTCGCCGGTGATGATCAGCCCCTCATGCACGCTCGGGGTGTGCAGACCGAGCCCCCGCAAGACCGGCTCGTCGAGCAGTTTGGGCAACCAGGTGACCGCATCCCTGGCCGCCACATGGAGCACCTGTGCGAGTGCCATGTCGGCCGTGAAACGGCTTTTGCCGTAGCCAGGCACTTCCCAGCGCGGGAACAGGGGCGATACGTCGAGGTCGTGCTGCGAGTAGGTGCTGCCCACCACGATGTCGCCAACCTCCACACCGGCGGCCAGCCCACCGGCCACCCCCGTGAAGATGACCTGCTGCGGGGCAAAGCGCTCGCAAAGGACCGTGGCCGTGGTGGCCGCGGCCACCTTGCCAATGCCGGACAGAACAGCCACCACCTCGTGGCCCTGGAGATGCCCGGTCCAGAAACAGCGCCCTCCGGCGAGGACTTTCTGCTCGTCGGGCATCAGTTGCAGAATTTCAGCCAGTTCCTCGTGAATGGCACTGATGATGGCGATGCGTTGACCCATGAGTACAGACTCCCGTTCAGGCTTTATCGCGCAATTCGCGCCGCAAGATCTTGCCGACCGGTGTTTTCGGCAGTTCGTCCCGAAACTCGATCACGCGGGGCTGCTTGTAGCCGGTCAGCCGCTGATGACAGTGGTCTCGCACATGTTCTTCGGTCAGCGAGGCCTCTTTTCTGACGATCACGAGCTTGACGGCTTCACCGGAATGGGCATCCGGCATGCCCACCGCCGCGCATTCCAGCACACCTGGCATCCCCATCACCACGTCCTCCACCTCGTTGGGGTAGACATTGAATCCGCTGATCAGGATCATGTCCTTTTTTCGGTCAACGATCCGGAAGTGCCCCCTTTCGTCCATGATGCCGATGTCACCGCTGCGCAACCACCCGTCGGGCGTCATCACTTTGGCGGTTTCGTCCGGCCGTTGCCAGTAGCCAGCCATGACCTGGGGCCCCTGGATGGCGATCTCACCTGGCTCGCCCACGGGCACCTCGTTGCCATCGTCGTCGATACACTTCATCCGGGTGCCGGGCAGCGGGACCCCGATCGTGCCGGAGAATGCACGGATCGTCACGGGGTTGCAACTCGCCGATGGACTGGTTTCCGACAGGCCATACCCTTCGCAGATGGGGCATCCGGTTCGAGCCAGCCATTGTTCAGCCACGGCCCGCTGAACCGCCATGCCGCCACCCACCGACACCTTGAGATGGCGCCAGTTCACCTGGTCGAAATCCGCGTGGTTGAGCAGGGCATTGAACAGCGTGTTGACCGCTGGGAAGCTGTGAAAGGGCTGCCGGCTGAGTGCCTTGATCACCGCGGGCAGGTCGCGAGGGTTCGGAATGAGGATGTTCATGCCGCCGGTGCGCGTGCTGAGCATCATGTTCACCGTGAAGGCAAAGATGTGATAGAGAGGAAGTGCGCACACCGCTGTTGATGGCTCGTGCGGGGGGATCTGTTGCATCACCGGCGCGTTCCAGGCCTCGGATTGCAGCACGTTGGCGATGACATTGCGGTGCAGCAGCACCGCGCCTTTGCTCACGCCCGTGGTGCCACCGGTGTATTGCAGAACCGCCATGTCGTCTGGCTCCAGGGTGACGGGCCGGAAAACCAGCCGGTTGCCCACACCCAGGGCTGTCCGGTATCGGACTGCGCCAGGCAGGTCGAAAGGCGGGACCAGTTTCCTGACCTTGCGAACCACGTGATTGACCAGTGTGCCCTTGACCCGGCCGAGCATGTCGCCCATGGCGCACAGCACCACGTGTTTGACCGGCGTGTGAGCAATGCACTGTTCCAGCGTGGCCGCGAAGTTCTCGATGATGAACAGGCCCTTGGCGCCTGAATCCCTGAGCTGGTGCTCGAGCTCCCGGGCGGTGAACAGGGGGTTGACGTTGACCACCACCAGCCCTGCCCGGAGGATGGCGGCCACCGCCACCGGATACTGTGGCACATTGGGCATCATGATGGCGACCCGGTCGCCTTTCACCAGCCCCCTGCTCTGCAGCCAGGCGGCGATCGATCGCGATTGGTCATCGATGGTCTGGTAAGTGAAATCACGACCCAGAAAGCGGTAGGCGGTGCGCGTCTGGAAGCGTCGGAAACTGTCTTCAAGTAGACTGGCCAGCGAGGGGTACTGCTCGATATCGACGTCGTGTGGAACCCCTTCAGGGTACGCATTCAGCCACGGCCTGTCGGCTGAAGAGACGGCACTGGACATGCTTGACTCCGTTGTTGTCTGGGCAGATTCGTTCGCCTGCCCTTGGAGTCGACATTATGAGGCTGGTGGCGTTGCGTTTCCTAATGTGTTTCCCTGACAAAAACCTGACATTTATGTCAATTCGGCCCTTGTCACCCGGTTCCGGCCTGTCTGCTTGGAGTGGTAGAGCGCTTGGTCGGTTCGAGCCACCCAGTCCTGCGCACTTTCGCCTGCCCGGTGGGAAGCGGCGCCAGCCGAGACCGTGATCTGCAACACCACATCGTAGGCATTGCGCTTGCGCAGCTTCATGGCCCGGATGGTCTGGCAGACTTTTTCGGCCATGGCGGCGGTGTCTTCCAGTGAGGTGCCCGGCATCACGATGGTGAATTCCTCACCACCGTACCGCGCGACGATGTGATCAGGGTCGGTGACCACCTTGCGCAAGACCTCGCCCATGGCCGCCAGCACCTGATCGCCGACCAGATGGCCATGCTGGTCGTTGATCTTCTTGAAATGATCGATGTCGAGCATGACCAGGCCATGGCTCCTGGTGCCACCATCGGCGGGGTGTTTGAGTATCTGCTCGAGGCGGTGGTCAAGGCCGCGCCGGTTCAGGATCTTGGTCAGGCTGTCGATGAACACCTCTTCCCGGGCCCGGTCCAGATCGGCACGGAGTTTATCGATTTCGTTGCGACTGAGGGCGACCTGTTGCTGCAATTCGCTGGTGGCGTTCTGCATGGCCTGGCTGCGCTGCAGCGCCTGCTGCAGGCGGGTTTGCAGGGTGGCGGCGTCGTCCTGGCTCTGCAGGGAATGGTTGAGGCCCGACAATTCGGCATCAAATGCACCGGCCTGTTCGCCGGTGCGTTGCGCCTGGCTAGCCATGTTGCTCATGACCTGCTGGAAGTCGCGGCTGATGCGGTCCATCGTCTTGTCGTCCACGCCGGCCACATGCTCCCGGTACACGCGCTCGATGGTGGCCTGCCCGAGCCGAGGCTCGGTGGTGGTCAGCCGGTCGATCGCCTCCCGAAGACGTCCGTTGAGGCCAGCGGCATACTCGTACCAGACGGTGTAGGAAATGGGGTGGAAGGGGGCGTCGTGCTGGTTCATCAGGGCGATGACCAGACGGAACAACTCGGCACTCTTTTCACGCGTTTCTCTGTATTCCATGGGAATTCCGCTTCAGGTGTCACCCCACTGACGCATCTGGCCAGACTTTTGTATACATTGTAAATCTATCAGACTTGCCATTCCACGACCATGCATGAAGCGATCACCCACACCCGTACCGTCGAACGGCTGATTGCCGGACAGCCCACCTCCGATGGGGCGGGCGTGCGACTCACCCGCGTGCTGACGCCATCACTCCAGCGGCGTCTGGACCCGTTCCTGATGCTGGATGCGTTTGGCAGTGACAACCCGGACGATTACATCGCCGGCTTTCCGGATCACCCGCATCGGGGTTTTGAAACCGTGACCTACATGATCGCAGGCCGGATGCGCCACCGCGACAGCGCGGGCAACGAGGGCCTGCTGCAGAACGGGGGCGTGCAATGGATGACGGCAGGCAGAGGTGTCATCCATTCGGAAATCCCCCAGCAGGACGAAGGGGTGATGGAAGGTTTTCAGCTCTGGTTGAACCTGCCGGCTCGCGACAAGATGTGTCCACCCTGGTATCGGGATTTCCAGCAGGCGGATCTACCCGCTTTCACCACGCAGGAAGGTATTCGGGTGACGGTGATTGCCGGTGAGAGTCATGGTGTGCCGGGTGCGGTCAACAGGCAGGGCACCCAACCGGTCTACCTCGACATCCACCTGCCAGCCGGTGCGGCATTCGGGCAGGCATTGCCCGTCGGCCACAACGTGTTTCTGTATGTGTATCGGGGTGAAGTGACGGTGGCGGGCTCGCCAGTGCCGGTCCAGCGGATGGCGATTCTGGCGAACGACCCGGCGGCCGACGGGGTCCTGATGCAGGCCTCGGTGGACAGCAAGGTCCTGCTGATCGCCGGCCAGCCTTTGGACGAGCCCATCGTGCAGTATGGGCCGTTCGTGATGAACGCCGAAGCCGACATTCACCAGGCGATCCGCGATTTCCGGGAGGGTCGACTGGCCTGAGTGGGACAGGCTTAGAAGGGGATGTCGTCGTCCATGTCGTCGAAACCGGTGGACGCTGGCGCCGGCTTGCTGGCCGGTGCGGGGCGGCCGGCAGACGGGGCAGTGCGGGCAGCGGGCGCAGCCGCGCGGGGCGCATGAGCCCCGCCTTCGTCCATCGAGGGGCTGCCCATGCCTTCACGACCGCCCAGCAACTGCAGCTCGGTGGCGATGATGTCGACCGTGTTTTTCTCGACGCCGGACTGGTCGGTGTACTTGCCGTACTTGAGGCGGCCTTCCACATAGATCGGACGGCCCTTCTTCACGTATTCCCCGGCAATTTCGGCCAATCGATCGTAAAAGGTCACCCGGTGCCACTGGGTGTCCTCCACCGTTTCGCCACTGTTGCGGTCTTTGCGCCGGCTGGTGGTGGCCACACTGACATTGGCCACGGCCTGACCCGAGGGCAGATAGCGGATTTCGGGATCGCGGCCGCAATTGCCGACCAGAATGACTTTGTTGACGGATGCCATGGCGGGGAATTCCTCTCTAGCGTGGTGTGAATCAGACAGCCATTGTGCAGCATTCGCTTTTACACTGCGAAGATGCCTAGGCAAGAGCAGCCGGATTTTCTGCAGAACCTGCGACACGAGGTGGTCAACGGGCGTCACTGGCTGGATCGCGCCATCGTGATCGGGTTTGCCGTGCTGGCGGGTCTGGCGGTGGTGGGTTTCACCTTGCTCTACGACGCCGCGTTCGAGCGGTTCCAGGCCTTGCAATCGGGGTCTGGTTGGGTCACCCTGATCTGGACCCCTGCCATCACGGCCCTGGTGGTCTGGGCGCTGCAGGCCACGGCGCCAGGTGCCACCGGTTCCGGGGTGCCTCAGGTGATGGCCGCGCTGGAGCCTGTTGTGCCGCTGGCCGAGCGGGGCCGGTTTGTCTCGATCAGGCTGTCGGTGGCAAAGGTGCTGGGGGTGTCCGGTGGGGTGCTGGCCGGCTTGTCGATCGGCCGACAGGGGCCTTCCGTCCAGGTGGCGGCCGGGGTGATGCACCATGCCCGCCGCTACCTGTCACCCAAAACCGCCATCACGGACCGGGAACTGCTGGTGGCCGGGGGGGCGGCTGGCATTGCGGCGGCCTTCAACACCCCGCTGGGGGGGATCGTGTTCGCCATCGAGGAACTGTCGAGGCGGCTGGAACAGCGCAGCAGTGGCCTGATGCTGGCCGCCATCGTGGTGTCAGGGCTGGTGTCGGTGTCGGTGTTTGGCAACCTGTCGTACTTCGGGCGGGTCACCATCGAGGTGGTTTCATGGGCCGAGCTGTTCTGGCCGGGCCTGCTGATCGCTCTGGTCTGCGGACTCATGGGGGGCTTGCTGTCGCGCCTGCTGCTGGTCTCGTTCACCGGGCTGCCCGACCGTTTCTGCGCCTATCGCCGTGTCCATCCGGTGCGGTTTGCCGCCTGGTGCGGCTTGGGCGTGGCGGTGCTGGGTCTGGTCTCGGGCGGGGTGATCAACGGTGGAGGGCACCACCATGCCCAGGATCTGCTGTCGATGACGTCGGTCGAGCAGCACACCCCATTCCTGTTTTCGGGACTGAAGTTCATTGCGTCGTGGTGGTCGGCCTGGTCCGGGGTTCCTGGGGGCATCTTCGGGCCCAGTCTGTCGCTGGGGGCGGGTGTCGGCGCCGACGTCGCCTGGCTGACGGATTCGCGTCAGGTGCAGGCCCTGATCGCCATCGGCATGGCCGGATTTCTCGCGGCCGTCACGCAGACGCCGATCACGGCCATGATCATCGTGATGGAGATGACCGACGGTCACAGCATGGTGCTGAGTCTGATGGGTTGCGCCCTGCTGTCGAGTCTGGTGTCGCGCATGATCAGCCGGCCGCTCTACACGACCATGGCCGAACTCATGCTGGAGAAGGTGTTGCGACCGTCGCCGGCGCCCGCATCGACCATGCCGCCACCAGCCACACCAGAATCAGGGCCGAACAGGCCATGAAAAGACCTTCGGCCCCGGCACGCGAGACGATCCAGCCACCGGCTGCACCCCCGACGAAAAAGCCGATCGACTGGGAGGTGTTGTAGACCCCCAGGGCGGCCCCTCGCACATCGGGAGGGGCCAGCCGAGAGGCCAGGCTGGGCTGGCTGGCTTCGAGGGTGTTGAAGCCCAGAAAAAAGAGGAACAGGGCGATGGCCAGCGTGGTGAGCGACGGCACCGAAGACAGCGTGCTCCACCAGAACACGCCCTGCACCAGCAGCAGCAAGGCAATCGAGATCAGGAAGACCGCCCGGAGATAGCCCAGGCGTTCCAGTCGGAACAGCACCCCACCCATGACCAGGAAAGAGCCCAACAGCGCCGTCAGGTAGATTTTCCAGTGGCCCGCCTGCTCCAGCCCGGCCTTGACCAGCAGCGCGGGGACGGCCACCCACATGGCGAGTTGCACGGCATGGAGCACGAACACGCCGAAATTGAGCCGGGCCAGACCGGCGTCGGCCAGCACGATGGCCAGGCCTTTGCGACCCGGATCCCGTGATTCGGTGGGTTCCGGTGGGACGACCCAGGCCACCACGGCCATGCCCGTCAGGGCGAGACCACAGGTGATGGCAAACAGGCCGCTCAGACCGATCTGGGCCGACAGGATGGGCGCCAGCACCAGCGACAGGGCGAACATGAGCGCGATGCTCACGCCCACCAGTGCCATGGCCTTGGTGCGCACTTCATCGCGTGTGCTGTCGGCAATGAAGGCGGTCACGGCCGCGGAAATCGCCCCCGCTCCCTGCAGGGCCCGGCCGGCCGTGAGCCATTCGAGTGTCGGTGCCCAGGCGGCCAGCAGGCTGCCCAGGGCAAAGAGTGCCAGTCCGCCCTGAATCACCCGTTTGCGACCCCATCGGTCCGAGGCCATGCCCAGCGGGATCTGCAGCAACGCCTGGGTCAGGCCGTACACGCCCATGGCCAGGCCGACCAGCGCCGGATTGTCACCGCCCGGGTAGCGAGCCGCTTCCAGAGCGAAGACCGGGAGGACCAGGAACAGCCCGAGCATGCGCAAGGCAAAAATGGCAGCCAGCGACAGGCTGGTCCGGCGCTCGGCCGGTGTCATGCGATGGGGGCGGGACGACGGATGGGAGGCGGTCAAGGAGGGGCAGTGGGGTCGAAACAGGACCCCGTATTGTCGCTAAACTGGGCTCAGGCGGATTTGAGGGCGCTGCGATAAGCCCCGCAGCCGATCAGCAACTGGTCGTTGAGGGGCATCACGAACGACGACTTGGCCCGGATGGTGCCGGTCTGGAGGTTGATGATGTTGTATTCGACCCAGCCGCCACCCTGATCGGCGCACTGCCAGGCATCGTGCAGCAACTGATCGGCATCGAGCCCGGGTGCGTCATGCAGGCGCGAGCGGGCGCGATGGCGGTCCATGCCCATCACGTGATAGATGCCTTCGCGGTCAAACACGAAGATGTAGAGGTCGCGATCAACAAAGCCCAGGGTCTTGTCATGGAAATCTTCGCAGGCACGCGAATAGCCCACCTGGGCGATGTGCTGCACCGCCTTCTGGACCAGCTGATAGGCTTGATCGGCCGTGCCCTGACGCAACCGGATGTGCCGCACCGCCGAGTCGAGTTCGTCGGTGCGCTCCATGAGCCGCAGAGCGCGGTGGGAGGTGCGCTCCACCATGGAGGAATTCAGGTTGGTCACGGAATCCAGGTCGCCCACAGCCTGTACCACTTCTGAAAGCGCGGTGCTTTGCTGGCTGCTCGCCTGGGCGATCCCGCCGATGCGGTTGGAGATGTCACGGATTCCCTGAACCAGCGTGTCCATGGCCTGGTTGACCGAATGGATTTCCTGAACGGATGTCTGGACGCGGCCGGTGGATTCGGCAATGAGTGCGCGCACCTCGCTGGCCGCTGCCTGGCTGCGCTGGGCCAGGTTGCGAACTTCGGAGGCCACCACGGCAAATCCTCGCCCCTGCTCGCCGGCCCGCGCCGCCTCGACGGCGGCGTTCAGTGCCAGGATGTTGGTCTGAAAGGCAATGCTGTCGATCGTGCCGATGATCTCGTTCATGCGCTTCGAGGTGCTCTGCAGGGTGCTCATGCCTCCCATCGTGTCCTGCATGAGTGAACTGGCGTGCTCGGTTTCGCGATGCAACTGTCCGGTGACCTGGCTGACCTGGACGGCCGATTCGGCGTTGGTGGAGACGATGTCGGCCACATGGCGCACGTTGGCCGTGGTCTGCTCCAGACTGGCCGCCTGGGACTGGGTGCGATCGGACAGGGATTGACTGTCCTCCACCAGTTCCCGGCCCACGTGTTCGAGAACGGCTGCCGCGCTTCTGACGTCGGCCACCAGTTCCGACAGGCTGGTGAGCATGGTCTGGAACTTCCGGCCGATGTCGGCGATTTCGTCCGAGCCGGGTATCACGCTGTCGGCGGTGAGATCGCCTTCGGTGGCGCGGTCCATCACCCCGGTCAGCAGGCGCAGCCCCGACTGGGTGGCCTGATAGAAGCTGGCCATCAGGTAGATCAGCAACAGCAGCACCAGCACGGTGCCCGCTGCCAGGGTCATCAGGACCGCTTCCCCGATGGCCTGGCCACCGCCGAGGCTTTGCAGCAGCAGCCAGCCCGAGCCGATGACGGGCAGCAGCATGAGAACCGTGAGCAGCAGCAGCCCGGTTCCCATGCGCAGGCGCCGCATCAGGAGGACCCCGGGGCGCATCAGGGCGGAGGTGTCGTCTTTCATAGGCCGGGTGCCAGTTCGGCACGCATGTCGTTGATGACCTGACGGTAGTCGGGCTTGCCAAAAATCGCACTGCCCGCGACAAAGGTGTCCGCTCCTGCGTCGGCCACCCGCCGGATGTTGTCGATCTTGATGCCGCCATCCACCTCGAGACGGATGTCCTTGCCGGAGGCATCAATCCGTTTGCGGGCGGCCTCGATCTTGCGCAGCGCCGAATCGATGAAACCCTGACCACCGAAACCCGGGTTGACGCTCATGATGAGGATGAGGTCGATGTCGTCGATCACCCAGTCCAGAACATCCAGCGGCTGGGCCGGGTTGAAGGTGAGGCCTGCTTGGGCCCCTTTGGCCTTGATGGCCTGGATGCTGCGGTGCACGTGGGGGGAGGCGTCGGGGTGAAAACTGACCAGGTCGGCGCCCGCATCGATGAAGGCGCCTGCCAGGGCATCCACCGGCTGGACCATGAGGTGCACATCGATCGGTACGGGCGTGCCACTGGCGGTTCGGGCATGTGGTCGGAGTGCCTGGCAGACCATCGGGCCAAAGGTGAGGTTGGGCACGTAGTGGTTGTCCATCACGTCAAAATGGATCCAGTCGGCCCCGGCATCGATGACGTGGCGGACTTCCTCGCCCAGTCGGGCGAAATCGGCAGACAGGATGGAGGGCGCGATGCGATAGGCGGACATGTGGGCAGTCGGTTGGGCAATGTGCAGAATGTAAACGTGATTCTGTCATTTTGGGAGTGGTGAATCGATACTGCACCGCACATGTCTGATCGAAGCTGGTTCACAATCAGGTGCATGTCCACGTATCAATGCCATTGCGACGCATCGCCCCAGTTCCTGCCGGAGCAGTCAGACCCGGGGGGGGCGCTGTATGTGTTTGCCTACACCATCACCATCCGCAACACCGGTGATGTCGCGGCCCAGCTGGTGTCGCGCCACTGGGAGATCGAGGATGCCCATGGCCACACGCAGGTGGTCGATGGCCTGGGTGTGGTGGGGCAGCAGCCGCTGCTTCAGCCGGGTCAGGCTTTTCAATACACCAGCAGCGCCCCGATCAGAACACCGGTCGGACTGATGAGCGGTCATTATTTTTTCGTGGCGGTGGACGGTCACCGGTTTGAAGTCCCGGTGCCGGCCTTCGTCCTCAAGGCGGGTGATGCCGCTGGTGGTCGTTCCTTGCACTGATGTTCATGAACGACCCTTTGGCTCAAGCCCGCCAGCAGCTGGCCCTCATGGACGCGGATGCGCCCTTGGCCCTTCGGCATGTGTGGCTGATCGGCCTGGTGGCCTGGATCCGTGGGGCCGATGCCGATGTGCCTCAGGCATTGCGCCGCATCGAGGCATTGCTGGAGGCCGCCGAATCGGACCCGGAGTGGCGTTTGCGATGGGCCCTGTGGTGGAGGCGGTTTCACGACACCGTGGACCTGGCGCCGCTGCTGGCCGATTTCGGTTTTGCCTCCCGGTCGGTGTTCATCACCGAACTCACGCACCGGCTTCGCCGCAAGCTGCTGCCTTCATCGCCCCTGACCACCGACATGGGGGAGCTCTTTGGCCTGCTTTTTTCCGACCCTCGGGATGCCCGCTGGTTACGGGCGCTGTCGCCCCGATTGCTGTCGCGGCTGGCCGACCTCCTGTCGGTTCGGGATGAGGTGTCGCCAGCGGAACCGGTGGGCCTCTGGGAGCGGATCCTGCTCGACGCCCTGGCTTTTGAAGTGGGACAGATCAGCGCAGCCGGGTTTTCTTCGGAGTTGCGGGTCCGCATGTCTCCCGAGGCTCGGCGCACGCGCATCTTCCAGGATCTTCCCGCCGCGATGGAGGCCTTGCGGGCCGATGTGTTGGCGCATGGCCATGAGAGCGAACCGACAGGGGTCGCCGCTGAGCGGCTGCGCAGCTGTCTGGATGTCGCACGGCATGCGGCCTACACGGTCTATGGATATCTGGAGGAGCACGGGATTTCCGTGGGGGTGGTGTTTCGCCTGCGCCAGCTGCGCGAACGCGTGTTGCGTGCCAAGACCCTGCTGGACTGTCTGCTGGCGGCGGACCGCCCCCGGGCCACGGCCCGTTTGCTGGCCCAGCTGGTGCAGGTGGGTCGAGAGAGCCGCAGCATTCGCGCGCTCGTGGCCACGAGCACCCAGCTGACGGCCGCCCGTGTGGCCGAACGCAGCGCCGAAACCGGTGAGCAGTACATCACCCGCGACTGGCCCGAGTACCGGCGCATGCTGTGGCGTGCCGCTGGCGGGGGTGCGGTGCTGGGCTTCACCACCTGGTTCAAGTTTCTGATTGGCGGCCTGGCGCTGTCCGCCTTCTGGGGTGGGCTGGCGGCGGGGATCAACTATGCCCTCGCCTTCGTGCTGATACAGCTGCTTCATTTCACGGTGGCCACCAAGCAGCCGGCCGTCACGGCACCGGCCATGGTGGCACGCCTCAAGGACTTGCGCGCCCGCGAGGGCGTGCTGCGGTTTGTGGATGAGGTGGCCCATCTTTTCCGTTCCCAGGTGGCCGCCATCGCGGGCAATCTCGGGCTGGTCGTGCCGGTGGTGCTGCTGATCAGCGCGGCGCTGTGGCTGTGGCAGGGTAGCTCCATGATCACGCCGGCCTACGCGCATCACGTCATCGAAGCCCACCATGTGATCGGCCCCACCTTGATCTTTGCGGCCATCACGGGTCTGCTGCTGTTTGTCAGCAGCATTGTGGCCGGCTGGGTGGAAAACTGGTTTGTGCTGCACAAGCTGGACTCCGCGATCGAGTACAACCCCGCGATCACCCGGCGGATCGGCGCCCGCCGTGCGGCCCGGTGGGCCCGGTTCATGCGTGTCAACATCTCGGGTCTGGCTGCCAACATGTCGCTGGGTCTGATGCTCGGCCTGGTGCCGGCCATTGCCGCCTTCTTTGGTCTCGGTCTGGAGGTGCGCCACGTGACGCTCGTGATGGGCCAGATGGCAGCGGCGGTGGCCGCGCTGGGCCCTTCGGTGTTCCTGGAGTCGGGCTTCTGGGCGGCGGTGCTGGCCACCTTGCTGGTGGGGCCTGTCAATCTGGCCGTTTCGTTCTATCTGGCGTTCCGGCTGGCCCTGAAGTCGCAAGGGGTGAGCGATGTCAACCGCCAGCGCATCCAGGCCGCCATCCGCCACCGCTTGCGCAAAGCGCCCTTGAGCTTTCTGTGGCCGGTGGACGCCCGCCAGGAGGCCCAGGCCCGCGAAGGGGTGGATATTCCCCCCGCCGACGACCTGGAAGAGGGTGCCGACGCGGCGCCTGGCCGGGTTCTGGCCCAGGGGGAGCGAGGAGCCGAGGAACGTTGATGGGTGAGTTCGACCTCATTCGTCGCCATTTTCAGCATGCGTTGAAGCCGCCTGGCGTCAGTCTGGGCAACGGCGATGACGCCGCCCTGCTGTCACCGGCTCCCGGGCATCAGCTGGCGGTTTCGACCGACATGCTGGTGGAGGGGCGCCATTTCCTGTCGACGGTGGATCCGATGGCGCTGGGCCACAAGGCGCTCGCGGTGAACCTGAGCGATCTGGCCGCCATGGGGGCGCGCCCTGTCGCATTCACCCTGGCAATCGCACTTCCCCGCGCCGATGACCACTGGCTGCAGGCTTTTTCGGCCGGGCTGCTGTCCTTGGCCGATGCCCATCGCTGCGCCCTGGTGGGGGGGGACACCACGGCCGGGCCGCTGAACCTGTGCATCACCGTGATGGGCGAGGTGCCCGCCGATCAGGCCCTCAGGCGCGATGCAGCGCGGCCTGGCGATGATGTCTATGTGAGCGGCCAGTTGGGTGACGCCCGGCTGGCGCTGGAGGTGTTTCGTGGCCGGTTGCAGGTGCCAGCCGATGCGTTTGCCCGAGCCCGCCTGCGCATGGAGCGGCCCGAGCCTCGCATCGCGCTGGGACTGGCCTTGCGCGGGGTGGCCCATGCCTGCGCCGACGTCAGCGACGGGCTGCTGGGCGATCTGGGGCACATCCTGCAGGCCTCCGGCGTGTCGGCCGAGGTGGATGTGGCCACCCTGATGGGTTCGGCAGCGGTGAGCGCTGACGTCCGTGACTTGCCAGCCGGGCTGGCGCACACCTGCGTGCTGGCTGGCGGCGACGATTACGAACTGGTGTTCACGGCGCCCGAATCGGCCCGCCAGGCGGTCCGCGACGCCGCCCGGAGCGCTGGCTTGGCGGTCACACGCTTTGCCCGGATCGTGCCAGCCCAAGGCGGGGCGTGTCAGGCGCGGCTGCTAGGGGTCGATGGGGCACTCTACCCATTGCCTGCCGATGCCCGGCTGGGTGGATTCGACCACTTTGCCTGAGGGCCAATGTCAAAATGGCGGCATGAATGCCTCACCGTCTCGCCTGAATCCCTCAGACCCTGCGCCGGAAGAAACGCCGCCACGCGATGCCGCTTCCGTGGTGTTGCTGCGCGATGGGGCCTCCGGCCTCGAAGTGCTGCTGTTGCGTCGCCATCAGAATTCGGGTGTGCTGGGGGGGCTGTATGTGTTTCCTGGGGGCAAGCTCGACCACGCCGACGTTGAAGCGCACTGGCAGGCGCTGCTGGACCTGCCTGACGAGGTGTTGCACCAGCGCCTGAATGAACCCGATACCCCTGTGAACAAAGCCAGAGGGCTTTATGTGGCGGCACTCAGAGAGCTCTGGGAAGAGGCCACCGTGGACATGCGCTGGCAGGTCAGTGCGCTGTGGCCCTGGTCGCGCTGGATCACCCCGCGCAACCCGCCCGTGGGCACCCCACGCTTTGACACCCGCTTCTTTCTGGGGCGCCTGCCGGACGGGCAGGATGCGGTGCACGATGACCACGAAGCGGTCGAAAGTGTCTGGCTCGCGCCGCGCGAAGCCCTGGCGCGTTACTGGCAGCGAGAGATCGAGCTCATCCCGCCTCAGCTGATGGCGCTGGCCCAGCTGGCTCGCCATGACAGCGCCGCCAGCGCCTGGGAGGAGGCGCTGGGGCGCCGTGCGCCATGCATCCAGCCGGTGCACTTCATGGATGGTGATGTACGCGCCATGTGCTACCC